>TBL_comb47_HYPODRAFT_10004032_pt1 | contig 17050 bp, 18 predicted proteins | sample TroBogypolimnion_40_FD_10682 | JGI IMG/M metagenome (IMG submission 10682)
GCGCGAACTGCGTCGCTATCAAGCCTTACTGATACCGCAATGCTCTGATTCTTCACCATGGTTTAATGTATCACAATTTGTAGTACATTTGCTCCTTGGTAACCCAACTGTCGTTGATCTATCGGTATCCAGCAAAGATGTCATCAACGCAGCCATCAAGCTTCTTTGGATTCGTAACGCGAAAGAACCATTCATTAACCATTACTTCCATGAACTGTTCCTTGCCCATCTTCATCCAAAAAGAATCGGCGATCTGTGACGCATGTGCTGCAAGTGCGTCAAACTTACGAGAGCTCGCAGTTGAAACGTCGACTCTCGCGCCAATCTTGTCGTCCGGAGTTCCCATGTTGAGCGGTTCTTCAGGTTCTGGTTCAGGAGCTCTGACAATCCCCTTCTTCTCGTCTTCTTCACGCTTCAGGCGGTCTTCTTCTTCCCAGCGTGCACGGTAGATTGCCATCACTGAGTCTGGGACTGCGTTGTAATACAGCGTTGGTTCGTAGTCAATCAGCTCTAATGCCGCAAGAGTAATTCGGTTCGCCTGAATGTGGTCAGGGTGTCCGTAGAAACCAATTTCGTTGTACGTAACAATGACCTGTGGACGCTCCTCCATGATGATGGCTGCAAGTCGCTTGGCTGCATCATTCACGTCAGCTGCCCAAAAACTGTCTGGATCAGTGTTTTGTGGCCACCCCATCATTCCTGAGTCGCGGTATCCAAGACGCACAAGCCGGTCAATGCCGAGAATCTTTACCGCGTTATCGAGCTCGACTCTGCGAATCTCTGCAACTGCGTCCCCGTCGTGGTGGTCAGCGTCAGGCTTGGCGCCATCAAGTGCGTCACCACATTCTCCATTGGTGCACGTAACAAGCACTGTTCGAATCCCTTGGTCGTGAAGTAGCGGGTAGACGCCACCAGTAGAGCTGGCTTCATCATCTGGATGCGCGTGCACCGCTAGAAAGGACAAGTTACTCAACGGGCATTCCTCCAAAAAAATCGGTTGCATCTTGATCAGTTGGGAACCGCGTCCAAGCACGGTGGTAGTACTCAGTGCCAAATAACAACGTAAAGAGTTCTTCGTCCATGTTCGCAATGTCACTGTTGTCAATCTGTGACGCATGAGTAAGGATCGCCTGCTGTTTGATTTTTGCAAATTTACGAACGTCCATTGTGGAGTCAACAAACTCATCCGGTGTATCTGTCACTGCGCGAAGAATCCACTCAGGAAGCTCAATTCCCTTGGCCTTGGCTGCTGGCAAGAACTCTTCCATAATGCGCTGTGGCATCACTGGATAGTAAATACGTTGTGGGCACATTGCGATATATGCAGCGCGGCCAGTGACTCGATTCGCCATGATGTGATCTGGGTGTCCGTAGAAGCCATTCTCGTCGTATGTAATGAGAACCATTGCTTGAACTTCATTGATAATCGTACCCATTTTATGTGATGCTTCTTCGAAGTCGGCATTAACAAAAGCTTTTGGATTTTTGAACTGTTCCCACTCAGGGAGCCCCGAGTCGTCGTAACCGAGGTTAAAGACACGGTTAAAGCCAACTAACTTTGCAGCTTTTTCGAGTTCGTCTGCACGAGTAGCAATTGTCCACTCGGTGTTGTGTTCTGGGTGATTACCTTCGCGTCCCTGGTCATCACGGCCTAGCGATCCGTTCGTGCAGGTAATGAGAGTTAGGTCAAATCCAAGTTCGGCGTAGTGAGATGAAACACCCGCGGTGAAGAGTGCCTCGTCATCTGGATGCGCATGGATAATTGCTATTGATTTTTCGTACGCCATAGGACAATGTTAGGACGTAGCGAGTTGAATGATTCGCACCACCAAAAGCACTCCCGCAACCAAGAGGTATGTCCCCACGCAGCGCAGCAGAAGTTTGCGAGCCCTAGATTTTGGCACTGGAGCTAGCAATGTAAGTCGAGGGGTTCGCCAGTCGCGCTTGTTTACGTCGTAGTGAATCTTTGTAGGCGCACGAAGTAGACCGATTGGCAATCCAATTACTAGCCCCATCCCTCCAATGACAGACAGGGCTGTAAGTAGCTTGACCACGTTTATCCCAGTAAACAGTGTCGAAACCATCATGGTTACTGACAGCACCACCAAGACGGTCACAATGATTGTCGCAACCGCGTTTAACCACTTTGAGTTGACCCACGGGCCAAGGATTTCACGGTCATTGCAGAGAAGCAGCACGAAGATCGTCGTGCTCGGCAACATGAGTCCACACATTGCCTGCACCGCGAGAGTAATTATTCCAAGAGGAGCTCCTGGGATAAGCGTCACAATACCAGCCACGCTGAGTAGTCCTGCAAAGGCTCCAAAGAACCCCTTCGCGTCACGTAGTCGAGCATTTAGAGATTGACGTGATCCTGATAAGTCTGCGAGTGCGTACGAGCTCGCGAGAGTCACTGCAGCGGCTCCAATCACCGAAGCGTTTAGCAACAAAATCGCAAAGATTGCCCCAGAGCCGTGGCCCACATAGTGCCCAAGACCACGGGCCACGCCAAGTGCATTAGTAAACGAACTAACGCCACCGTGATGTGAAAGTCCTGCAGCGCTAGCGGCCATTAATGCTGATGCGCCAATGACCACAATGAATGATCCAAGCACCGTGTCGACACGTTCGTAGTTAAGCCATCGCGGCGTGATCTTTTTGTCAACAATGTTTGACTGCTGAAAGTAGAGCTGCCAGGGGGCAACCGTGGTTCCAATAATTGAAATGATGAGTAGTACAGCGCTCGATGATGCCCCACCACGAATTCCAGGAACAATCGAGTGATGAATGGCACTTGCGTAGTGAGGCTTTGAAAGAAGCACCAGCGGCACAACGAAAAGATTGACCGCTACAAAGAGCATCATGAAGCGTTCCCAGCGCGCAAATGAACCAGACGCCGTTACTACGAAGAGAAGAATTACTGCAGCCGGCACAGAAATGTAAGGACTCACACCGAAGTAATCCATAGAGAGTGAGATTCCAATGAACTCAGTAATGATGATGAGGAAATTAAGAAGAAGAATTGAACCAATGGAAACAGTGCCCCAAGTGCGACCAATGCGTTCACGAATAAGTCGACCATGGCCAACACCAGTGACTGCACCGAGACGTGCGACCATCTCTTGGTTGATGATGAGAACAGGAATGAGTAGAGGTAGTACCCACAAGAGTGTGTACCCGAAATTTTGACCCGCTTGGGCGTAGGTGGAGACGCCACCGGCGTCGTTGTCTCCGACCATCACAATGAGGCCGGGGCCAATAATGGCCATCAACGTAAGGAAGCGCGCGCGAAGTCCCTTGCGGCTTGTTACATCGTTTTCTGAAATAGTGCCAAAGGCACCGCTGATCTTCTGTTCCTTGTGCTGCTCGCTCACGCTCCACCTCCTCTCGTCTCTGTGTGGTTTGCGAACAACCACGCAGAAACCAGGACAGGACTAGAGCGCTGTCAGTGGAATTATGCGAAGTTGCGTAGTAATTGAGGTGACCTGACGGTCACAACTGGGGGGTTTCAGAAAGGCCCCCTTTGAACGAGACGAAAAATAAAGCGGTTCATTATTCCTCCACCGCAGTCATTCCAAACTCGCGGCGCCATCCCTGAGGGAGGAGCTCTTCGAGCAGGTCGTCAACCGTTACTACACCAATCATCTTTCCGTGCTCTGCATCGAGCACCGGCAAGACAGTCAGATTGAAGTCACTCATCTTTCGAGCAACGCGGTGCATGTCCCATTCGGGGTGCACGTGCGTTAATTGTGTGCGAGCAACACTGAGCGCCAGGTCAGTGTCACGAGCGCGAACGAGTGGAGCTAGTGAAGAAGCACCAATTGGTTGTCCATTTTCATCCAAAACAAACACGACGTGCAGCGACTCACCGGGAACGTTAGAGCTACGAACTGCGTCGAGTGCTTCTGCAACCGTTGAAGTTGCGCTCACTGAAACAAAGTCCGGGTTCATTAGCCCACCAGCGGTGTCTGCGTTGTAGGAAAGAAGGTGTCTTACCTTGGACTGCTGATCAGCAGGTAGCGACTCAAGGATGGTGAGTCGACGGTCCTGGTCAATTTCGTTAATGAGGTCTGCAGCGTTATCTGGCTCCATGCGAGATAAAAGTCGGGCCGCATCAACATCGGTGCGGTCTTCTAGGAACTCCAACTGATGCTCGGTGTCGAGCTCTTCGAAGACGTCGGCTTCGAGTTCACGGTCGAGTCCAACTGCTTCAATAATCTCTTCACCCTCTTCGTGACTTGCTTGTTCAACGAGGTCAGCAATTTGTGCGGGGTGAAGTTTTGCGAGCTTGCGGTACGGGATGCGAAGTCGAGCTGAAGGAACGTGTCCAACGAATGGTTCAATCGACGCGAAGTCAACAATGGCGTCAGCTTCAATGCGCTGACCGAGGTTGGTGCCAAGAATACGTCGAAAGAACGGACGGCGTCCTGGGTCAACACCAACAACTTCCCACTTACCTTCCATTTCAGCAATTTCAATTTCGTTAGCGATAATGAGACGGCCACGCACCAAGTTAATGAGGTGACGCGAAAGTAGGTCTTCGGCGAGCAATAATTCGCCGGGGCGGCGCTCGAACCTACGAAGGTCGAGTCGCTTTCCTTCAAAGGTCATTTTTCCTTCGCGAAGTCCACCAATTTTTTTTATCGGAACAAAAAGGTCACGACCTTCAATCCGAATTACTGCGCCAACGATTGGTGGGTGTGCATCATTGCCGAGTCGCGCGACCAGGTCTTGGACGCGTCCGATTCGCTCGCCGTTCGAGTCATAGATAGCTCGGCGCAGAAACGTTGAGAGGTGGAGAATTTCAGTCATAGAAAGGCCTTTAGAGACCCTCCAAGGCTACCCGTTTATCCTGATGAGCACCAGTGCGAAAAGATGAACTTGTCGTGAACCCTTGTACAACAAGGAATTCGCTACGAAGGCTTGAAATTCTTCAGCACTTCAGCAACGAATGTAACGTCATCGTCACTTATGCCAGCGTGCGTAACAAAACGAACGCGACGTGGACCAATCGTGCCACCAACAACACCCAGTTGGTCTAGTTCACCAATAATTTGTCGAGCCTGCGGATGGTTAAACGCAACAATGTTTGTCAGACAGATTGCTGGATCGTAGTTCGATTCTGGAAATGATTGTGCAAAAAGAGTTGCTAGTTGTTTCGCACGTGCGTGGTCTTCACTCAGACGCTCAATCATTGTGTCGAGTGCGACGAGTCCCGCAGCGGCCAAGATCCCTGCTTGGCGCATTGCACCACCGAGTCGCTTGCGCTCAATGCGTGCAGTGTTCATGTCAATAGAAGATCCTGCGAGTAGTGAACCAACTGGGGCGCAGAGCCCCTTCGACATGCACGTCATAACGGTATTGGCTGGTGTTGCGAATTCTTTTGCAGATGTTCCAGTTGCGACAACAGCGTTAAAAAGTCGAGCGCCATCAAGGTGAAGGGGAAGATTTCCAATTGCTGATTTGAGTGCGACGAGGTCACGCACGTTCCACGGAGTTCCACCAGATGGCATGTGAGTATTTTCTACCGACACCATTGCAATGTGAGGCTGGTGATCTGCTTCGGCGTCGATGATCGAAAGCACGTCGTCTATATTCAGTTGACCAGTTGAGTCGTCAACGGTTGCAAACTGCACGCCAGAATTTCGCGCCGCAGCTCCAAGCTCGAAGCTAACTACGTGCTGATCGCGTCCAGCAATGATGACGTCACCTGGCCTGGTGTTAACTCGTATTGCAATTTGATTCGCCATCACGCCGGAAGGAACAAAAACTGCAGCTTCTTTTCCGACAATCTTCGCGTAGCGTGCTTCAAGTTCGTTAATAGTGGGGTCTTCACCCGAGCCGTCGTCACCAACAGCCGCATTGGCCATTGCGTCACGCATGGCCTGGGTGGGCTGAGTCACGGTATCGCTTCTGAGGTCTACGCGCCTGGTCATCTAATGAGGCTACAGGCCAACTTCTAGACTGTCTATATGACTGATCACATCCCCCAGCAAATGAATGTGCATGACCAATTGGGGATTGAAATCATCCACGCGAGCCCTGAAAAAGTTGTCTGTCGAGTTGAAGTGAGCCCACGTGTTCATCAACCCTATGGAATTCTGCATGGAGGCGTTTCTGCACTCATGGCAGAAAGCGCCGGCTCAATTGGTGGCGCTACAACTGTTGGTCCAGAGTTCATTGTTGTAGGAACAGAACTCAACATCTCACACCTTCGATCAATGACCAAGGGCACGCTAACGGCAACGGCAACTCCTATTCGAACTGGAAGAAGTGTCCACGTATGGAACATTGACCTTACCGACGAAAGAGACCGTAAAATTGCCATTGCACGCCTGACTTTGCAGGTATTGAAGGCTCCCAATTCTGCCAAGCCTGAGGCCTAGACTTTCATCTAGGAAAAGAGGTCTCTAATGGGTGTTCGCTTTACTGGCTGGGGTATTGGTCTTCCAGAAAACATTGTGACCAACGACGACCTCTCTAAGACCCTCGATACTTCTGACGAGTGGATTAGCGAGCGAACTGGGATTCGCGAGCGCCGTATTGGCAGCTCAACTCGTGAACTCGCCGTTCTTGCTGGAACTGAAGCAATGAAGGACGCTGGCGTAAGCCCCAGCGACATTGACGTGCTCATTCTCGCCACCACCACCCCAGAGCGCATGGCCCCAGCCACCGCGCCAATGGTCGCTAACGACCTTGCTATGACCTGCATGTCTATGGACCTAAACGCAGCTTGTAGTGGATTCATGTACGGCGTTCGCACGGCTCAGGGCCTGCTCGAAACTGGAGCCAAGCGAGTGCTACTGATTGGTGCTGAGCACCTATCGGGCTGGGTTGATTGGAGTGACCGCAATACAGCAGTCCTTCTTGGCGACGGTGGCGGTGCAGCAGTGCTTGAATACGACGAAAATGTTAATGAAATTCTTTCCTTCGTACTTGGATCAGATGGAGCATCTGCGGACATTCTGACTGCCCCGCACGGCGGGTACTTCTACATGGACGGACCAGAAGTCTTTCGCCGTGCTGTTCGAGTGGTTGTTGACTCCGCAGAAAAAGCAATGGCCCTTGCTGGAGTATCAGCTGACCAGATCAGTCTCGTAGTTCCTCACCAGGCCAACATCCGCATTATTCAAGCCGTTACCCAGCGCCTCGGTATTGATATGGACCGCGCAGTCATCACACTTGACCGCTACGGCAATACTTCAAGTGCATCAATCCCGCTTGCCTACTACGACGCACTTAAGAATGGTCGTGTGAAATCTGGCGAATACGCACTCATGACTGGCTTTGGTGCTGGGATGACGTGGGCCTCAGCAGTTATGAAGTGGGCGTAATGAATAGTCCAGCTCTCGTTATTTTGGCTGCGGGCAGGGCCCGTCGCTACGGNGGCACCAAGCAACTTGCCCCTATTGGCATGCACGGTGAAGCCGTTATTGACCTCATTGGCTCAGACGCTTTCGCCGCGGGATTTGACGACATTGTCTTTGTCGTTAACGCAGAAACTGGACCATCAATCATGGACCACGTCGCAAAGTTCTGGCCCAAGGGTCACAAGATTTCATTCGTAATTCAAAAAGAAATTCGTGGAACTGTTGATGCGGTGCTCACCGCGAGATCGGTGATTGATGTTTCGAAACCATTTGGCATTTCAAATGCTGACGATGTTTATGGTCGAGAATCATTCGCAACACTTGGTAGGCACCTGAAAGATTCAACCAATAACTGTCTCATTGGTTTTCAACTCGACCGTGCACTCGTTGGGGACCTTCCAGTTTCACGAGGAACATGCAATGTAGTGAATGGACACCTCACCGACATCCACGAACGTAGAAACGTGCAGGCAACACTTGATGGATTTATTGCAGACGATGGAGTCAAGCCACGTGTGCTTCACCCCCAGTCGACTGTTTCAATGAACCTCTGGGGCTTTCGACCACAGATGTGGGAGCTAATGGCTGAAGCGGTCGCGGTGCATGACTTTGCAGCAGAGCCAGAGATTCAGCTCTCGACATTCGTGGGCAGCATCTTGCACCGCACACCGCTGCGCTTTGATGTTCTTCCGACACCTTCTCGCTGCATTGGCGTCACCCATGCCGACGATCTTCCACTGGCACAGTTGCTGGTTCGCGAAGAGATTGCTGCGCGACAGCGTCCCGAATTCGCGTTTAGTTAATTTCGCGCTTAAAAAGCCGAAAAACCCGAGTGACCAGTGAGCGAACTCGCCAGCCCCTCGGGTTTCTCGAAGGCACATCAACGTATCCCGTGTCGGACAGGCCTACATCAATGGCGTGCATTTCACGTCATTTGTCTTTGCACTGATGGACCGAACTCCATTTTGTGCCTCGAAGGCTCTGTCCCTCTTGCGAGGTCCCTCACCTTTTCAGTCTTTCCTCTCCTTGCGGATCAGTCCAACTAAGACTGGTACTACGTGAACTACTGATTGCACTCTGCCAGAGCTTTCAACCAAATGTGAGGGGTGAAGGGGAAATCAAAAGGTTATGCCCAACACAAAGTCGCTTATCCACCGAAGTTTTTTACTTTCGCAATGTAATCAACTAGTAAACCTCACGTTACCCACAGCTCAGAAGCACCCAGAAACAAAAAATTCTGTTGATTCTTGGGCGAAGACAACTAAAAATCACCTTTTCTCATGACTACTTCTAACTAGCCGGGCGAGAGAGAAATCGAGCAGTGCTTCCGATACTTCGACAAGTTCTTGAGCGTTCAAAAAAGCAAGAGCGAGGAGACCAGGGCTACGAACGTTGATTTATTTCCGTTAGTGGCTTAAATCAACCGTGTGCGCGGCGAGGTGCTTCGTGGCGCCAGTCGTCAGCTTCTGGCTCGTAGAACTCAGAATCAAACTGCTGTGGTGCTTCATCGTAAAGAGTTTCGACAGTCGCAAGCGGGCGGAACTGCGGTAGCTGAGGCATCTTTGGCAGGCGAATTGGCAGTGATTCTTCGCTCAGGTAGCCCTGCGAAACCGAATAGAAAGCCATAGCTACAAAGCCAATAACGCCTATCCAAGCAAGGATTGCGAGGTCTTGAAACAATGAGAATCCGACCATGAAATCAAGAACGCTAAGTACAAGTGCACTGATCAGTAGGCGTGAGAAAACCTTCTTACGACGAAGCTGCATTGCGTTGCGAGTTTGTGGAGCTTGGTAGCGATCGTTAACGGACCGAGCATCGTAGGAATCTTCGCGTGGGGTTGATGCGTACGCAGACGCGTAGCGATTTTCGACTGAACGAATCACATATTGATTCGACAAACTCTGACCTGGTGACTGGTAACGCTCAATCGAGCCATTGGATTCATTATCGTAATTTTCATCCCAGTCCTGCCACTCACGCTGAATCTCTGAACCAACTCTTGAGCCGTCAGCGTGGACAGCCGTAAAATGAGGCTGATTCAGTAAGCCACGAACTTTTGAGGTAAACGAATCTGCCTGATGAAGTCGGTGAGCGGGCTCTACGGCGTAGTTCTGGCGAGCAAGTACTTCGTGTTCTGCGTGAAATAAGTTGATTGACTTTTCAGTTCCGCTGTCACGAAAGTGCTTGACCGCAACTGGCGCCAAAATAGCTACCCAGAAGAGCGCAATAATTATTAGAAGCATCCGACCTACCCCTGTACATTCACCGTGAACATTCATACAAATGTAATGTAAAAAGATTTAAATATGGTGGATGTTATGCCTCGTGAAGACCACATTCCTCTTTGTCGGCACCGACCCATCGACCCGAGCGTCGCTCACCCGCGACGAGAGGCTTGACGGTCATCTTCTCGCAGCCAATCGATGCGAAGCCCTCGGCCCACAGTGGGTGCTCTGGAAGATTGTTCGATGAGATGTAATACGCCACGTCATCATCGCTCCACAGAGCGAATGGATTGACCTTAACGAGTCCGAATTTATCGTCCCACATCAGGGTTTTCATAGATGCACGGCTCGGTGCGTCGACGCGCTTTACAGAGGTGATCCACGCCGCCTTCGTCTCGACTGCGCGCTTCAGCGGCTCTACTTTTCGAAGCTCACAACACCGGTCTGTGCCGCATTGGAACGCATCGGCGTCGGGTCCAGGAGATGTCCTCGTGAGATTGAGTGACCAATCCTTTTCGATCTGTGCGACGAAAGAAAGTGTCTTCGAAAAGTGGCCCAGGGTGTCGAGGAAGATGATTTCAGTCGCTGGGCGAAGCTGCGTGACCATGTGCAAAAGAGCCAGATCTTCGAATGAGCAAGCCATTGCCACGTCGTCACCAAAGCGCTCGAAGGTCCACTTCAAAATCTCAAGCGGACTCGAAGTCTCAAACGTAGCGTCCATGTCGTCAAGTTCACGAAGCAGCTCAGAAGTAGGCATAGTCATAAAAATAGCCTAATGCCTAACATTTCCTAGTGATTTGGTAGACTATTGCTGTCTATGTCAACAACTCCAATGCAGACACCGAAGTCAGCCAGTCACCTCGATCTTCTCGAGTCACACGCCATCTTCATTCTGCGTGAAGTCGCCGCCGAATGTGAGCGCCCGGTTCTGTTGTTCTCGGGTGGAAAAGACTCAGCGGTTCTGCTGCACCTCGCTAAAAAAGCATTTGCCCCACAGCAGCTCCCCTTCCCAGTGATGCACATTGACACCGGACAAAACTTTAAAGAGGTGCTCGACTTTCGCGACGCCGCCGCTGCTAAAGCTAGAGCTCGTCTCATCGTCGCCAAAGTTCAAGATTCAATTGATCAAGGCAAGGTTGCGGACCCGGGTCCAATGGGGGTGCGAAATCGTCTACAAAGCGTGACGCTGCTCGATGCGATTAACGACAACAAGTTTGATGCCGCCTTCGGCGGTGCACGTCGTGACGAAGATAAGGCTCGCGCTAAAGAGCGCATTTTGTCATTTAGAGACGCCTTCGGACAGTGGGATCCACGTGCGCAGCGACCTGAACTTTGGCAGCTTTATCAGGGAAAAGTCAACTCTGGAGAACACCTTCGCGCCTTCCCACTTTCTGACTGGACTGAACTCGACGTGTGGGAATACATTGCCCGCGAAAACATGGAGCTGCCATCGATTTACTTTGCACACCAACGTCACGTTGTGCTGCGAGACAACATGTGGCTCGCTGTTGGTGAATGGGTTGTTCCAAGTAGCGACGAAAACATCGAAGTACGCACCGTTCGCTTTCGCACTGTAGGTGATGCGAATCTCACGGGTGCTGTTGACTCTGATGCTGACACCATTGAAAAAATTATTGTTGAAATCACTTCGGCAAATGTCTCCGAGCGTGGGGCAACCCGCGCCGACGACCGTTTCAGCGAGACCGCTATGGAAGATCGCAAGCGTGAGGGCTACTTCTAATGAGCAACATCACAAAGGATCTGCTTCGACTCGCCACAATTGGCTCCGTTGATGACGGAAAATCAACACTTATTGGCCGTTTGCTCGTCGACACCCGCCAGCTCTTTGATGACCAGTTAGACGCTGTCCAGGCCGCTTCAGAAAAGCGCGGTGTTGGTGACCTCGACCTCAGTTTCGTCACCGACGGACTGCGCGCAGAGCGCGAACAGGGCATCACAATTGACGTTGCGTATCGATACGCAACTACCCCTAATCGAAAGTTCATTATTGCTGACTGTCCTGGGCACGTGCAGTACACGCGCAACATGGCAACCGGTGCATCAACCGCCGACCTCGCACTCGTGGTGCTTGACGTGGCGAGTGGGCTCAAAGAACAGACTCGTCGCCACCTCTGCATTGCAGCCCTACTTGGTGTTAGGTCAATCATTGTGGCTGCGAACAAAATGGACGCCGTTAACTGGGACGAGTCTGCGTACAACAAGGTTGTCGAGCAGATCAACACCATCGCAAGTGAACTTGACATTGCTTCTGTAAAGGTCATTCCAGTTTCAGCACTTATTGGTGACAACGTGGTGGTGGAGCGTTCTGCGAACTCACCTTGGTACAACGGCCAGACGGTCATTGAAGCCTTAGAAACAAGTGACGCTGGCGCATGGGCTGGGACCCAAGACGGAGCACGTCTTCCTATCCAGTGGGTGCTTCGCCAAAACGGAGGCGGCAGAACATACGCCGGGATGTTGTGCGGCCACACAATCAAAGTTGGCGACAAAGTGACGCTTCTGCCCCAGGGTGTTGAGACAACCGTGAAGGCAATTACTAACGCCACTGGTCCAACGAGTGAAGCTGGCGTTGGGCTCTCAATTGACATCGACCTCGAAGCAGAAACTGACGCCGGACGTGGCGACATGATTGCGACCGCACCGCTTCCGACCGTGAGCAAAGAAATCACCGCAACGATTTGCTGGTTCGGCGATAAACCACTCGCAAGTGGTCAGCGACTTCGCCTGAAGCACACTTCTAAGGTGACGCCAGTTCGCATCGCTGCCATCAATGGGGTTGTCGACATTGAAACATTGAAGATTGAAGACGCAGATTCACTAACAACAAACCAGATTGGTCTCGCCACTTTGCAAACAGCTGATCCGATTGTCGTTGATGACTACCGAGAAGGTCGCGTTACTGGAAGTTTCGTTTTAATTGATGAAGTAACCAATGCCACGGTTGCTGCGGGAATGGTTGGAAGAGCTTCGTTCTTCTAGATCTGAGTAAGCATCACAACAAAGCCCACTGCAACTAGTGCGAGCAATGTGTCAACTGAGATCATGAATTTGCGACCAGCCTCTGGTGAAGCAACTCCCTTTTCTTTAATGGTCTCTGCCAAGTGACGCTCACTAGGCAGCAGTCGTGCTTCTAGGTGACCTGCAGCGAGAATGTAAATAAGAAGTCCGGCACTCACCCACGGCTTTGAGAAAGAGACTTTGGATCCACCAATACTGCTCATGATGATGCCAGTAATTGGCAAGAGGTGAAGAATGCGGGCGGCCCAGTTACGTCCACCAGGGAACTTGGCCTGCTGCACGGCGCTGTCGGCACCACGGGCAACTTTCTGCGCTGAGTAGTGCATGGTGATGAACACCGCGAGCACAGCAACACCAGCAAGTAGGTGAATCAAGAAGACAATGTCGTATCCAACTGAAGTAGCAATCATGCTTCTGAGAGTAGTGCCTCGGCGGCCTTGTAGGGGTCTGTAGTGCCAGCAATAAGTGCAGCAACTTGTTCTTCGTAGCGAGATCCGTTGCTAATTCCAGTAACTCGTGAGCGCAACATCGCAGCTAAAACCTTCTCGAGTTCAGCCTTGGTGCGCTTTTCAATGTGCGCATTTTGTGAGGAAGATTCAAGGTGGCGTCGGTGTTCACAAATTGCTTCGAAGAGTGCTTCAACACCGGTGCCATTGCTTGCGACAGTTTCAAGAATTGTTGGTCGCCATTCGTGCATCCCACCAAGGTCAAGCATCTGTTCTAGGTCACGCCTAGTTTCACGAATGCCAGCACGGTCTGCTTTGTTGATGACAAAGATGTCAGCAACTTCTAAGAGCCCTGCCTTGTTGGCTTGCATTGCGTCGCCCCATCCGGGGTTGGTGACAACAATTGTCGTGTCCGCAGCTGAGCAATGTCAACTTCCATTTGTCCAACACCAACTGTTTCTACGAGCGCGAGCGAGAATGCTGCGGCACCAAGAACTCGCACTGCGTCTGGAACAGCGAGTGAGAGTCCTCCAAGGTGACCTCGTGTTGCCATGGAACGAATGAAGACGTGCTCGTTCGTGGCGTGGTCTTGCATGCGGATGCGGTCTCCCAAGATGGCCCCACCAGTGAAGGGCGAACTCGGGTCAATACAGAGAATGCCCACCTGGCTGAAAGGGTGCTCACCGTCGAAGGATCCACGCTCTAGGGCGGTCGTAATTAGCTGGTCCGTCAGGGTCGATTTTCCGGCCCCAGGAGGGCCTGTAATGCCCACAACGTAAGGCGAGGGGGCTTGGTAAGCCAAGGAGACAGTTTGGCGATGCTGGGCCCCTCCAGACTCCACATAGGTAATGAGCCTGGCAAGCGCAGTACGTGAGCCAGCCCTGGCTTGTTCTACCAAAACAGTGGGGTCGCGCGCAATCATGAAGTCCTCTCAACCACGGCTCCGAGACTCGTGAGGTGGCCAACGAAGTCATCGTACCCACGATCAGCGTGCTCGAGACCTTCAATGGTTGTTTCACCGTTCGCAACAAGTCCCGCCAATGTGAGTGCCGCGCACGCACGAATGTCAGTTGCACGAACTGTTGTGCCTGTCAGATGATCAACTCCTCGAATCATGGCGTGGTGACCCTCGGTGGTGATTGTCGCTCCAAGTCGAACAAGTTCATCCACGTAACGAAAGCGACCCGCAAAAAGATTCTCGGTTACAACTGACACGCCGTCAGCAACACTCAGCATGGTTGTAATAAGTGGCTTGTAGTCAGTTGCAACTCCTGGATACGGCAACGTCGCAACGTCACACGCGCTGAGCCTTGAAGGTCCACGAACGCAGATGCCTTCACCAGAATTGTCAACAACCCCACCAATGGTTTCAATCTTTCGAAGCAGCATTTCCATGTGGCGAGGATTGGCGTCAACGACGCGAACTTCTCCTGCGGTAATTAGCCCAGACGCCAGGTAGGTGGCGGCGACAACGCGGTCTGGAATGACTTCGTGATGTGCAGGTTCTAGCTTTTCAACCCCGTCAATAGTGAGCCTGGAAGTACCGAGACCTTCAATCTTTGCGCCCATTGCTTGGAGCTGGCGACCGAGGTCTTCGACTTCTGGTTCACGTGCTGCATTATCAATAACTGATCTGCCTTCTGCAAGCACGCACGCCATAAGTAAGTTGTCAGTTGCGGTGTGACTCGGATACTCGAGTGTGATGCGAGTTGCTTTTAGACGCGCACGTGGAAGTGTCGCACGAATTGAACTGCGGTCGTTATGAAACTCAGCACCCATTGCACTGAGTCCATCGGTGTGAAAGTTGATTGGTCGTTGTCCGAAATCATCGCCACCAGGAAGCGCCATATTCGCTTCGCCACATCTCGCTAGTAGTGGGCCGAGTACAACAATTGAAGCTCTCATTGCTTCAAAGAGGTGCGCTGGTGCTACTGGATGCATGTCCTTTGCTTCAGGGACAACAATGCAGAGTTCGTGGTTGTTAGGACGCTTCACCGTGCAACCAAGCGCCACGAGAAGTTCGACCATCATGGTGACGTCAGTGATATCTGGGACATTGGTGAGGCGGTGTTCTCCACTCGCCAAGAGACACGCCGCCATTTGCTTCAAAACAGCATTCTTGGCGCCGTAGGCCTTCACCTCTCCCGACAAGGGACCAGATGGCTTAACGACAAGAGAACTCACCCCTCAAGTATTGCCGCAAAAACACCTAGATAAAGACTCGTTGTTTAGGTGGAATCTGGGGCTCGGAGTACCATCTGTATGTGCAGCCACCTCAGACGCCAGACCGCAATATCGCCCTTGAAATGATTCGAGTCACCGAAGCAGCGGCCATCGCCGCGGCACGCTGGGCGGGACGTGGAGACAAGCTCTCCGCCGACGGCGCAGCAGTTGACGCTATGCGATTCGTACTTGGCGGAATCCCTATGGACGGTGTTGTGGTCATTGGCGAAGGCGAAAAAGATGAAGCCCCAATGCTCTATAACGGTGAGCGAATTGGCGATGGCACAGCTCCACAAGTTGACGTAGCTGTTGACCCGGTCGACGGCACCACACTGACGGCCATGGGTCGAAATGGGGCGCTCTCGGTTATTGCACTTTCTGAAAAAGGAACCATGTTCAACCCTGGTCCTACGTTCTACATGAACAAGATCGCCGTTGGCCCACGTGGTCGTGGCGCCATTGACATCAACGCATCAGCAACTGACAACTTAAAAGAACTCTCGAAGCGTCTAAAGAAGAGTGTTCAAGAACTAGGCGTTGTCATCCTTGACCGCCCTCGCCACGACGACCTCGTTGCAGAAGTTCGTGAAGCCGGTGCCCGGGTGATTTCAATTTCTGACGGTGACGTTGCGGGAGCGATTGCAACTGGGTGGCCAAACTCTGGTGTTGACATCTTGCTCGGCATTGGTGGAACTCCAGAAGGTGTTATTGCTGCAGCCGCACTTAAGGGGCTCGGAGGAGAAATCCAGGGAGTGCTCTACGCACGTAACGACGAAGAAAAGAAGATCGCCGAAGCCCTCGGATACTCCTTCACCAAAGTTTTAAAGACTGACGACCTCGTCGCTAGTGACAACTGCTACTTCTCGGCAACCGCCATTACTGATGGTGACATCCTTCGTGGTGTTCGCTTCCACGACTTTGGAGCCACCACGCAGTCACTCGTTGTTCGCTCGAAGTCGGGAACGGTTCGCACCATTGAAACCTTCCACCGTCACGACAAACTCCAGGAATTCACAACCGCTGGCTTCTAAAAGCCTTAAACAGTGGGCCTTGTCCACTTGTTCACAATGTGACCTTTTCGCTGGCTAGCAACTGCAAATAGTCCTATGGTCAGTTCTAGGACCAGATTGATCCGCTTGGAGGTTCGTTATGAACGTCTCGTTTTTATTGCAGACAAAGGGTGGCGACGTCGCCACAATTTCTGAAAACCGTTCGGTTTCTGACGCATTGCACATTCTTCGAGAACGAAGAATTGGCGCATTGGTTGTGACTGGTCTGACTGGTCCACTCGTGGGGATATTTTCAGAACGTGACGCCGTGAGAGCTATTGCAGAACATGGACCGGACTCACTGAAAATGAAGATTCATGACTTAATGTCAAGCCCTGTTACAAGGTGCACGCCAGAAACTACAGTGAACGAATTAATGGGCATGATGACCGCCGAAAGAATTCGCCACGTACCGGTTGTTGAACACGGTGCACTCATTGGCGTAGTTTCGATTGGCGACGTCGTGAAGGCTCGTTTTGAAGAACTCGAGCACGACAAAAAAGAACTGCTCGACTACGTAAACGCTAGGTAGGCCTTAGTTCGCTGAAGCGGCGAGTTCAGCTGCTTGATTAGCTGCGAGCTCAAGTGCTTCTGTGCGGTTCGTTGCAAGCTTTGCAACACCAGCAAGAACAGTGGCGAGTGTTACGCCCTCTTCGTCACTAGCGCCAACTTGGAAGTACCCACCATCAACAACGAA
>TBL_comb47_HYPODRAFT_10004034_pt1 | contig 17045 bp, 13 predicted proteins | sample TroBogypolimnion_40_FD_10682 | JGI IMG/M metagenome (IMG submission 10682)
CGACTCAACAAGTTTTCCAACGAGTAACGAGGTAGACGACCATGAAAGAGTTCTCACGCAGAAGCCTTCTCAAAGCTGGGGCTGGGCAAAAATGTGGGCATGTGGGCAAAAATGTGGGCATAGCTTTGTCAGTTCCTAACGGTAACTTCATCTTATGCAAACAGTTACTTGCCCGCCTCTTCAACATTTTCATGTTGTATTCGAGCAGGTTGGGAACTTCTCTCGGCCAAATAAGACGGTTATCTCTCAGTCTCCTGCCGACGCATTGGACGACTTTCTAAAACTACTCCCACCCTTAAGTCACTCGTATTTAATCCATACACCAGGGCTTACGGATAGGTAACGGTTTTTGTAGTTAGGCAGTAGCCCAAATAGGTTGCTGATGTTGCCAATGTTGCCAATGTTGCAGGTCCATTGTTGTTGTCGGCTCATTAAGGCAAAATAGGGGAATGTCTGAAACTCCCCTTACAGACCTAGAGCAACTTGCAGATCAGTTGATTGAAAACTGGCCGGGGGCTTGGTTCGCACCGATCAATGATCTATCTACTTGTCAGTGGCAAGAGCTAAGTTGAAGTAATGAAAAAATGTCCTGTTTGTAAATCTACAGAAGGCGTTCGGCTGTACCTCTACGGGATGCCTAGTGAAGAGCCTAATCCGAAGAAGTTTGTAATTGGCGGGTGCCTGGTTTTTGAGGATATGCCTGACTATAAATGCATAACTTGTTCAACTGATTTTTATAAGAACTCTGACAAATACCACAACCGCTTTATTTCCGATGGGTCAGGAATTAACTTTAAATGCCCTGACTGTGAAGAATGGTTTCCTGCTACTGGTGGGAAAGTGGAGCATGAATGTAGTTTTGAGTAACCAATAGATGTTCACCTATTTCTCTTTAGATGCTTCGTTTTCAAGTCGCGCTGAAGTGCCTCTATCACCGAAGTAGGCGATTGCAGATAAATCCTCTCTCATACGGTCTAGGCACCATTCGATATCTTCTTTGACCCATTTAGTACGGCCATCAGTCTCAATCATGCGAAGTGCTTGTCTTACATGTTGCATATAGGCAAGCGTTGCTTGAGTTTGGCGCTGAATTCGATTGATGTCAGTTTGAGCAGCGGTCAGGGAGTCAAAATGATGCTTACTTGGAATGTCTAGATTAGACATTTGATGTGCCGGCAATGGGTTCGATTGTGCGTGAATCATGGCCGAGACCGAAGAGGTGTACTGAGCGTTCACGATGCGATCAAGCTCCTCATGAGGCCAAATATTTCGCGATGAGTCAATTTTCATTCCTACCTCAGGTGTCAGCGACATCAAATTCTGTTCCATGTTGGTATCAAACTTATCTTTTGGCGCTCTAATTCCATGCACCCACACCAACCACTCTCGTGCGCTTACTTCAAAACCATTTGGTCCTATATTTTCAAAAAATAGGGTTGCATTACGTTCTAGATGCTCGCGCAAGGGTTGAAGAAGATATCCAGGTGTCACTTCAAAAATAAGAGCCATTTCAATGACTTCGTCGATACCTAGTTGATCTGCTCCTTTCTTTTTCTTAGCCTCAAAAATACGGCGCATTACTCCAACATCAACGCCCATACCGGCAGCAAGACGTGCCATAGACCAACGTTTTTTATCCCTCTTGGCGAAATTAAAATTTGGGATTCCATATTTGAAAGACCAAGGTGATGCGTTCTTTCCAGTCTTTAGGAATTCTTCATAAGCTTCAACAAATGCATTGTGAATTGCAGCATCAGATTGCTTGTCACTCAAGAGGCCTTTGAGATTTGTTCTAACTAAGTCAGTAATACTTGCCGTAACTCGTAAAGGTTTGAAACCTGTTTCGTTTTTCTGATTCTTTGTTGCCATGTCATGGCTGTCAAAAAATGACAGCGACCCCTCTCTTTTTGCGACCTGCCGGAGAATTATCCCGTGACACAGAAAGTGACACCAAGTGACTACAGATTAGTAAGGAATAAACAGTATGTCTTCTCTTTTAACTGTTCGGCAGGCAGCCGAACGCCTAAGCCTGAGCGAAAGCAAGGTTTACCGCATGACCATTTCAGGCGAGCTTCCAGTCCAACGTATTGGGCGGGCAGTGCGAATCCCAGAGTCGGCCATCAATTTTCTCGCCGAACCGGAGCCACTTGCGCTACCTGCTTATTTAAAGGGAGGAGCCAAGTGATCTCCCTACAGTCATTTGCAGTACTAGTTCATGAAGCAACTTGTTTTGGATCAGATGAGTGCATGTACATCAATACCAGATCTAATGAAGCAGAGAATGAATATGACTACTTCCGATTAATCAGCCAGGATTTAAAGCTGTTGCGATCGACGGACGCTGAAGATTCCGAATACCCAATCAAAGAATACGTGCCCACGCAGGCTGGATACGAACTGCTAGCCGCTCACAACATTCGTCCGCTTAAGGAGAACCATGAATAACAGTTTTTCAAATATCAAGACAATCGCACCAAAGAGCTTTATCGAAAGCGTGGCTGGGTCGGGTAGAGGGTATGTAACACTTTCTTACACGCAGGACCCAAAGACTAAGTTCCTTAAAAGTGAATGCTTTCCAGCGACCGATCGTGATCTCATCTTGGATCGAGCAGCATCGCTTTCCAAAAAGTCACAGGTCTATTTCGGAATCAATCGTCGTTCCCATTTGCTTTCCGTAGGAGAGCGTGGGGGTAACGGAGACGTCGGTAACATCAGCATCATTGGGATGGATATTGACGTGAGTGATCCTAAAGAACCGGACAAAGAACTTCCGCAATCACAAGAAGAAGCACTGACTCTTCTAGAAACCTTCACATTAAAACCATCATTTACTATTTCATCCGGAGTTGGAGTGCATGCATATTGGGCACTAAATGAAGAGATCGAAATTACCAATGATCAAGAACGGAAAGATGCACAAGAGTTAGTTCGCAGCTTCTATCGAGGCTTTGCCGAATTCGCACAACCATTTAAGTTCGACTCAACACATGATCTTTCGCGCATGTTGCGCTTTCCAGGGTCGTGGAACTTTAAAGATCCCGAAAACCCAAAACAAGTTGTCTTTCTTTCAGAGAACCCAGAGCGCACATACTCCATCTCTGAAATCAAAAGGGTTGGTATTGCTAAGCCAACCTCTTTGCCCAAGCAATCGCTCCAAATCAAGCCAGGTGTAATGTCACTTGCAAAAGTTAGTAGGGGTTGCTCTTGGATTAATAACGCTTTAGTGAATCCAAAAAGCGTGAAGTACCCAGAGTGGTTTGCAGTAGCGTCCATCCTTTACTTTGCCGATGATGGTCGCGCTCGCTTTCACGAGTGGTCAAAAAAACATCCAGATTACGATGCTGTGGAAACAGATGCCTTATTTGACCAAGTCGAGCCTGAAAAAGCTAAACGGACATGCGAAAGTATTGCCACATCACTCCATGGTGCCAACCACTGTAACCAGTGCCCATTTCGAGGGGGTATTAATTCCCCAGTGGATCTAGGCCTTCCTGGAAAGCGTTACATCGTTTCAAATAGTGGAGATTTACCAACAAAAACTGCACAGGCATGGTCGGCTGTCTACGTTGCCAATGAGCCTCCGCGTATTTTCCGTAACAAAACTGGCATTCTGCGAATTAATCCTGGTGAAGTTGGGTGGGATCTATTGGATTCAAAATCAGCCCGCCATGAGTTTGCTCGCATCGCTGACTGGGTTCGTCCTTCAAGCAGAGGACTAACTCCGGCAGATCCACAGCAAATGGTTATTGATGATTTGCTGGAGACGATAAATCCACCACTTCCTTACCTTAAAAAAGTAACGACTATTCCAGTCATTACTTCTGATGGTCGTTTGGTTAGCGCCTTTGGCTATGACGCAGATTCACAGATCTACCGTGTACGAAGCCTGGATCTTTCCCGGTTGGATTTGGGGGAGAAGTCACGGTTTAAAGATGCGACAGAAGCTGCCTCATTTATTCTTGATGACTGCCTACATGACTTTCCATTAGCTACCGAGCAAGATAAGGCACATGCGCTCGCATTAATGCTTCACGACTTTGCGCGTAATCTCTTTACGGGACCATCACCATTCTTTCTATTGGATAAACCAATCCATGGTTCTGGGGCCACACTGCTTTCAACAGTTCTTTGCTATCCAAGTATGGGAAGTTCCGTACCAACAAAGGTTTTTTCCAATAACGAGGAAGAAGTCCGTAAGCAAATCACTTCTCACTTGATGTCTGGAGGCGGACCGTATCTGTTTGATAATTTGCCGGATGATCGCAAGATCGATTCTGACGTTTTAGCAAGCGTTGTTACTTCCACTATTTATAGTGACCGAGCTCTTGGCACCAATAACGACGTGAAGTTAGAGAATTTAGGGCCATGGATCGCAACGGGCAATAACCCAGACTTTTCTGGTCAGTTAAAGCGCCGCGTCATTAGAGCTCGATTAATCCCCGACACTGATGAGCCGTATCTACGAGAAAACTTTCTACACAACCCACTAATGAAATGGGTACAGGAGAATCGCGCCGACTTAGTAGATGCCTGCTTAACGATTGTGATGTCGTGGATCAATGCGGGACGCCCTGCATGGCATGGACAACCACTAGGAAGCTTCGAGGAGTTCTCCAAGGTCATGGGTGGAATCCTTCAAAATGCAGGTGTTGAAGGGTTTATGACGGATATGGATTACCAAAAGGATTCCGTTAATTCAGATACGGAGCAGGTCCGAGAGCTAATTCAGGAATGGTGGATGAAGAACCAAAACGCCAATCTCACGGCTACACAGATTGTTGAAATCGCAAACGCTGCAGATCTAGATATTCAAGACAAATGGTTTGATATCAAGCCACGTGCTCAGGTATCTAATGCTGGCAAATTATTAAAGAGCCTCCTAGATCGCCACTTCACGATCGAGACACCCTCTGGCCGCAAGAACATCCAACTCATCCTTGGGGGCACGAAACACACCTATCGCCTCAAAGAGAAGATTAAGGAGGTATAGGAAGCTGTGGAAACGTCGGGAACATCCGTAACCCATTTTGGCCGAATTCGGTTACGCATGTTCTCGATGTTATTTATTGGACTTTAACGGTACAAAATCAACAAACCTTGTCATCATTGAACATAGACCAATCGAAAGGAACAAATATGGATATGCCAACTCTCTACACCCCTAACGAGGTAGCCGATTACCTACATGTATCGCGGGGGACTATTTACGGTCTACTCCGCAATAATGAAATCGGATCGGTAAAGGTAGGTCGCAATCGCCGCTTCACGGCGGGCCATGTAAAGGAGTATCTAGCAAAGCGTGGACCAGAAGTAGTAATCGACAAGTTATATAGTAATTAGATATTTGAACAATGGCTAAAAGCGGAAAGTTGCGTTGTTAAGCGCATAAGAGGGCATCTGACTTGAACGCCATTGATCTTCTATGAACAGAAATACCTGATAGTTGAACAAAAGTGCCGTGTACACCCGGTCACGCACGTAGAAATCAACTTCTAAAGAAAGACAGTAGCCCCTCATGTTAAACGAACAACAATTTGGAAAGATTAACCCAAAGAAAACGCAAGGTCCGGTGAAGCCAAAGAAACCAAAAGTACCTGGACAAAGCAGCAGCGGTGGATCTGGTGGTTATAAGTTTTTACCTGTTGCTAAAAGCCAGGAAGAACGGGACCTCATGGAGGCAAAAGCTAGAGCCATTAATCTAAAAACCAGAAAAGCCCAATCAAACGGGTAAATCCCAATAAATATCTGATTTCCTGGCATGACCAGCCACTTTGACCCCAAAACATTTCCTTATGTCAGTGACACCAAGTAGTTTTAGCCCAAGTGCCGGCGGACTATTGGGGGTAAAAGAAGAGTGGTTGATCAGACCCCATCTGCCTCAATCCCTGCTCCACGCCTAGAGGACTTAGTTCCAGGCATCGAGGTTGGCGGGTTAGTCGGCGCAACACCTGTCACGGTAGTTCAGGTCCAATGGCATGGGGTTAACTTCATAACTCTCACCTATAAAGATGGCCATGGTGATACTGGGCAGATTGTTGTTGGAAGAGATAAAGAATCTTCTCTGAGAGTCACATCAGCTGGAACTGGCCCTGCATTTGATGGAGATCCTGAGTCTTGGCGCATTGGGGCTGAGGCACTCCGCATTCACTATGCCGCACTATTTGATCCGATGTTGGCAATTACAACTTCAGATCTTGACGCACTTCCTCACCAGATCACCGCTGTCTATGGAGAGCTTCTCCCTAGAACACCTTTGCGCTTCTTACTCGCAGATGACCCAGGTGCTGGAAAAACAATTATGGCTGGCCTCTACATTAAGGAACTTATTCTTCGAGGCGACCTTGCTCGATGCATGATCGTTTCACCTGGTGGCCTAGCCGAACAATGGCAAGACGAACTCTTTGAAAAATTCGGCCTTAAGTTTGAAATTCTTACTCGATCAATGATTGATTCAGATATTCATGGAGATGTATTTACTGATCACCCACTCATGATTGCCCGTATGGACATGCTCTCTAGGGATGAGGAGTTACAAGCTCGGTTAGAGCGAAGTGACTGGGATTTAATTGTTGTCGATGAAGCTCACCGAATGTCTGCTCACTATTTTGGACAAGAGCTTAAAACAACTAAGCGTTATCAACTTGGCCTCATGCTTGGCAAAATCTGTCGCCACCTGCTTCTAATGACTGCAACACCCCATGCCGGAAACCAAGAAAACTTCCAGCTATTTCTTGCACTCCTTGATGGCGATCGCTTTGAAGGTAAATACCGAGATGGTGTTCACAGCATTGATATCGACGACATGATGCGTCGCATGGTTAAGGAAGAACTTCTAACCATGGAAGGAACCCCGCTTTTCCCTGAAAGACGCGCTTACACCGTGCCTTATGCACTCTCAGATGAAGAACAAGAGTTGTATGAAGCAGTTTCAGAGTATGTGCGCGATGAGATGAATCGTGCCGACAGATTAAAGGCCGAAGGTGATGGCAGACGTGGAAACACTGTTGGTTTCGCGTTAACCGTTCTACAAAGACGATTAGCATCAAGCCCAGAAGCAATTTGGAAGAGTCTTCAAAGACGTCGTGACAGGCTAGAAGCTCGTCGTATTGAGATGACGCAAATAGCTAATTCAACCGCTCGGGACACTTCACTTGAGAAGCATCTGCGCTCGCTCCTAGAACGTGATCTATCCGATGATGATTTAGACGATATTGACGACATTCCAGAATCTGAAATTGAGGATATCGAAGAGAATGTGGTTGACGCAGCTACTGCGGCCCAGACTGTTGCAGAGCTTGAAAATGAAATCAAGATACTCGAAAGTCTTGCCGAGCTAGCCAGACGTGTGCGTTTTTCTGGAACTGATAAGAAGTGGACAGAGCTCCGAACGATTCTTAGTGACAATGCTTTAACTAAGGATGAGAGCGGTAATCTAAGAAAGATTATTATCTTTACAGAGCACAAAGACACTATGGTTTACTTAATTGAGCAAATCAGAACTCTTATTGGTCGCGATGAAGCAGTTGTTGCAATTCATGGTGGTGTTGGACGAGAAGATCGTAAAAAAGTTCAAAACCTCTTTACTCAGGATAAGGATGTACGCGTACTTGTAGCAACAGATGCAGCTGGCGAAGGTCTCAACTTGCAGCGCGCTCACTTAATGGTTAATTACGACCTCCCATGGAACCCAAACAGAATTGAACAGAGATTCGGTCGTATTCACCGTATCGGTCAAAAGGAAGTTTGCCATCTTTGGAATCTTGTAGCTGCTAATACTCGTGAAGGTGAAGTATTCCAGCGTCTATTGCAGAAAATTGAAGAGCAAAGAATCGCTTACAAAGGCAAGGTTTTTGATGTACTCGGTGAAGCATTTGCTGAAGAACCACTTCGAAAACTTCTAATAGAAGCAATTAGATATGGTGATAAGCCCTCAACCAGAGAGCGACTCAACGAAGTCATCGATTCAAGAGTAGGCGAAGGACTTGATGTACTGATTGCAGAGCGAGCATTGCATACAAAGATCCTGGCACTGAGCGATATAGAAGAGATCAAACGTCGTATCGAAGATTTACAAGCAAGACGACTACAACCTCATTACATTCAATCATTCTTCTTAAGTGCGTTCAACAGACTCGGTGGTCGAGCCGCTGCTCGTGAAGCGGGAAAATGGGAAATTACCCACGTTCCAAGTGCAGTGCGAGATAGAGATAGACAGATAGGGACTGGCGCTCAAGTTTTAAGCAAGTACGAGCGCATAACTTTTGAAAGAAAGTTTGTAAACGTGGCCGGTGAAGCTAAAGCCGATTTAGTTGCGCCAGGACATCCACTACTGGATGCAGTTGTTGATCTAATGATCGAACAGAATTCATCAACCCTTAAGCATGGCGCAGTTTTGATTGATACCGAGGATCAAGGTGAAACGCCGAGACTTCTTGTTGCGATGACCCAAAGTATTAGTGATGGAAACACACCAGCAAGGACAATTTCTAAGAGATTCGATTTCGTGGAACTTACTTCTGCTGGTGAAGTATTTGGTGTTGGACAGGCTCCCTATCTAGATTATTCACCAGCCACCGAAGATGTTTATAAGAAAGCTCGCTCCTCTCAGGTCACTTCATGGGATTTAAAGAATATGGAAATGCTGGCGATGAATTGGGCCATTGAAAACTCATTGCCAGAACATCAAGAGGAAGTTACCGCACAAGTAATTCCAGCCACACAAAGATCTAGGGAGCAAGTTCGCAAGCGTCTAATTAGTGAAATTAACTATTGGGATACACGCCATGCTGAGTTGATTGATCAAGAAGCTGCTGGGAAGGCTTTAAAAATCAAGCCAGAAACCGCCCAACGTCGTGCTCGCGATCTTGAAAGACGTCTAGAAATTCGATTATCAGAATTGGATTCGGACTCAAAGATTGTTACACATCCACCAGCATTAGTAGGAATTGCCATGGTTCTTCCACAGGGCTTTGTAGATCGACTCAATGGTGAACGAACTGGACCTGTATCAAGCTATGCAAAAGATACTGCAGAAGTGGATCGTCGTGCAGTTGCGGCAACTATGGCGGCAGAACGTTCTATTGGAAGACACCCAGAAGAGATGCCACATAACAATCCAGGTTTTGATATTAGATCAGTGGCACCCGATGGCACAGTCATTAAGATTGAGGTAAAAGGAAGAATCGAAGGTGCTAGTGATTTTCAGATTACTCGTCGAGAAGTATTAACTGCAAAGAACCTTGAAGACAATTATCGATTGGCTTTGGTTCGAGTCAGTCAAAAAGGGTCTGCTCATGATGAAATTAGATATCTTCAACGACCATTTGATTTAATAGGTACGGAAGAATTCAGTGTTACACGCTTTGTTGTAGATTGGAATCCTAAGTGGAAGATTGGCGGTGCACCAAGGTGAGTGAATATAGAAAAAAACTTATTGAAGTCGCACTTCCATTGGAAGCAATCAACCGTGAATCGGCAAGAGAGAAATCGATTCGACATGGACATCCATCAACTCTTCATATGTGGTGGGCAAGGCGTCCGCTAGCAGCCTGCCGGGCTGTGCTTTTTGCACAACTAGTGGATGATCCCTCATCAAATCCTGACAAATTTCCGACGGAATTAAGTCAGAGTTTAGAAAGAAATCGTCTATTCGAATTGATAAATAGATCCGTCGTTTGGGAAGACTGCGATGATGTGAATTTATTGAATGAAATGAGAGAGGCAATTGAAGACTCTGTGGGTAAATTGGAGGATATTAATTTCTTAGATCCTTTTGCTGGCGGAGGGTCTATTCCATTAGAGGCCCAGAGATTGGGGCTTAATTCCACTGGATCTGACCTAAATCCTATTCCAGTAATGATTAACAGGTGTCTGCTTGATCTACCGAACCGATTTCAAGGAACCCCACCAGTTCACCCAGAAGCTTCTGCAATTGAATCTTCGAGTTGGCCACGGGCGACTGGTTTGGCAGAAGATATAAAACGTTATGCAAAAGATATTTGGCTTTCTAGCCTAGAAGAATTGAGAAAATATTACCCTGAAGTTGGCGAAAAAAATGATGGCACTAATCCAGTCGTGGCATGGCTGTGGGCTAGAACAGTTGTTTGCCCAAATCCCTCATGCGGAATTTCTGCCCCTTTAATTAGAAATTTCTGGTTGAGTCAAAAACCACAGAGACGATCATGGTTAGAACCCGTAATCAAGAATAATAATATTGAATTCCACGTAACCACAGGTGCAGCTGGACCCCAAGAAAAACCAACAGTAAGTAGAACTGGAGGACGCTGCATCAAGTGTGGGACCGCAATTCCACTAACACATATACGGGATGCTGGTGTCAACGGAAAACTAGGTACTACACCTATGGCACTTGTAGTTGAAGGTGAAAGGCAGCGGGTGTACAAATCTAGTGCTGAAGTATTAGTGCCAGAGAGCATTACTATTCCGGAGGACTTTCTTGATACACCAATTCCTAAAGATGCTCTTGGTTTTCGGGTATTTGCATACGGCTTAACGACACATGCTGATTTGTTTACACAAAGGCAGACAATGACACTTTTGACGTATTCTAAGAATGTTGTTGATTCAAAGAAAACAATAATAAAAGACGCTAACAAAAAAGGGCTAAGTCAGGTGCATGCTGAAGAGTATGCAGACATTGTAATTACCTATCTTTCACTAGCCGTTAGCCGTACGTCTGGCTCACTCAGTAATTTGAATACTTGGAATCCTGCGCCAAGCATGGAAACAGTCAATAATGTTTTCAAAATGCAAAGCTTGAGCATGGTTTGGGACTTTGCGGAGTCAAATCCTTTTCGTGATGGTCCAGCAAGTTTAAGTTCAAGTTCTGAGTGGGTAGCTCGTGTCGTAGAGCGTTTGCCAGCCATGAATGGACATGCTGAACAAGCTGATGCATCGACTCGCAGCTATCAAAATTATGTTATATCAACAGATCCGCCTTATTACGACAATGTGGGATATGCAGACTTATCAGATTTTTTTTACATCTGGCTAAGAAAAAGCTTGCCCACGAATCTGTGGCCTGAGTTCAATACCGTTTTGACTCCTAAGAGTGAAGAACTAATTGCAGATCCTGCTCGGCATGCAAGCGCGGATGCAGCGAACTCATTTTTTGAAGAGGGATTTAAATCAGTTTTTCAAAGCATGCACGGTCAAGTTCGGAAGGATATTCCGATAACAGTTTTCTATGCGTTTAAGCAACAACAAACAGACAATGTCGGTACCGCCTCGACTGGGTGGGAAGCGTTGCTAGAAGGAATGATAAAGAGTGGTTGGCAAATCACGGCCACATGGCCAGTCCGCACAGAGAGGACCGGTCGACCTAGAGATAACGATTCAAATGCCCTTGCCTCATCAATCGTCCTTGCATGTCGAACAAGGTCGACAGCTGCTTCTTCAATAATGCGTCGAGCATTTGTAAATGAATTGAAGGAAAGCTTGCCTGTAGCCCTCAAAAATTTACAAGATTCGAATGTAGCGCCAGTTGATTTGGCACAGGCAGCAATTGGTCCTGGGATGGCCATATTTTCTAAGTATTCGAAAATAATTGAAGCAGATGGTGCCGATATGTCTGTCCGTGTTGCCCTGGCAATAATCAACCAAGTTTTGGCTGAAGTACTTAGCGATCAAGAGGGAGATTTTGATTCAGAAACTCGTTTTTGTATCAAGTGGTTTGAACAATTTGGTTGGAATGAATCCGCCTCTAGTGTCGCAATTGATTTATCGCGAGCAATAAATACGTCGATCACAACTTTAGAACGAGGAGGAATTTTTAGGGCAGCTGCAGGAAAGGCACGATTGCTCCGTCCCGAAGAAATGTCTAAAAAATGGAATCCTGATCTTGATAAATCGGTATCCATTTGGGAAGTCGCCGTCCGTATAGCTTTTGCGTTGCAGTCTGAGGGAGCAGACAAGGCGGCAGAGTTGAGTAGAGATTCAAATTCACGAGTCGACATGGAGTCCGTAAAGGAACTGACATATCTAATCTTTAGTATTTCTGAGAAGAAAGGTTGGGTTGATACTGCGATGTTATTCAATTCCCTCGGCTCTTCATGGTCAGATCTTTCAATCAGTATTTCGAAAACACCTAAGGTGATATCAGAACAGAATGCTTTTGATTTTACAACTAACTTGGAAGATGAATAGGAACGCTAATGGCCATAAGTAATCGTGATCGTGTGAGCAAAGGCTTTGATGTTCTTTCGGCTGGGCTTTTTGATTTCGTAGATCGACAAATGGCATCAGCCTCCGAAGGAGTCGGAATTGATTGGATTGAAGTTTTAGAGAAGCGTGACGAGACGAAGAATGGCGTTAAGAAGATTTATGAGAAAGAAGATCCTGCAGTACAGTTAAAAGTAATCACAGAAGAGTGGCGTGTGTTTGGTAAAGTGCTGAGCCGTGCTCAACAATCTTTGGCTTCGGAGCTACGTGAAGTTAGAAATAGCTGGGCACATAGTAAAAAATTTGATAATGATGATACATATCGAATTCTTGACACAATGGAAAGACTGTTAACGGCTGCAGGTGCTCCGACTGAAGCAGAAACAATCAGGCAAATACGACAAGATCATCAACGCCTAGTATTTGAATCAGAAACCAAGAAGGCAATTTTAAATCCTAATAACGGAATAAGTGTTGCCGGAACTGGCCTTAAATCCTGGCGTGAAGTGCTTCGACCACATGAGGATGTTGCTACGGGGAACTATTCTGCAAGTGAGTTTGCTGCCGACCTGTACATGGTTTCACAGAATGAGGGATCAAGCGAATATGTGGAACCAATTGAATTCTTTAGACGCACTTATCTAACGGAAGGTCTAAAAGAACTTTTAGATAGAGGTATTCGACGAATATCTGGTGATGAAAATGCTTCACCAATCATTAATCTGCAGACAAACTTTGGTGGAGGTAAGACCCACTCGATGCTTGCCTTATGGCATTTATTCGGAGGAGCCCCAACTTCTTCACTGACACAAGAGGTGCAGGATGTTGTTGCAAATCGTCAATTCCCAAAGAAAGTTAATCGAGTTGCTTTAGTGGGAATTCATCTTTCTCCTGGTGCGCCATTAGTCAAACCTGATGGCACAAGAGTAAATACAATTTGGGGAGAGCTTGCATGGCAGTTAGGTGGTAAGAAAGCATTCGATTTCGTAGCAGAAGCTGATGCAAGCCGTACAAATCCTGGTGAAGGGCTAAGGAAGTTAATTACTGCTTATTCACCGTGTTTGATTCTTATTGACGAGTGGGTTGCATATGCTCGGCAACTTTGGGAGCGAGAGGATCTTCCAGGTGGGACCTTCGATACACAATTTACATTTGCCCAATCACTCACAGAAGTGGTCAAGACAGTTCCTGGTGCGATGCTTGTTATATCAATTCCTGCTTCACACGATCCAGATAAAGATGGTCAATCAGGTGGTAGTGCACTAGAAGTTGGTGGCCCTAATGGTCAGGAGGCACTTCAAAGATTACAGAATGTCGTTCGTCGAGTCGCAGATCAATGGAGACCAGCAAGTGCACAAGAGTCATTTGAAATTGTAAGGCGTCGTCTTTTTGTTGAGCCTGATGCCGCAGCACTTGCAGATATCTCTGCCGTCGCACGTCAATTCGTAAACTTCTACTCACAGCATGTTGGCGAATTCCCACGTGAGTGCTCAGACATTTCATATGAAGCAAGAATACGTGCGGCATACCCAATTCATCCAGAGTTATTTGATCGCCTCTACGAAGATTGGTCAACGTTAGAGCGTTTCCAACGAACACGTGGGGTACTTCGATTGATGAGTGCAGTCGTTCATGCATTGTGGGAATCCCAAGATGCCGGTCCACTGATTATGCCTGGGTCGCTCCCACTCGATGTTCCAAGTGTCTTAAGTGAAATAACTCAGTACTTACCTGATTCGTGGAAACCAATCGTCGACGCAGACATTGATGGTTCAAGTTCTACACCAGTTCAAATCGATTCAGAAAGACCTTTATTCGGACAGCGTGCCTTGACGCGTAGATTAGCTCGAACTATTTTCGTTGGGGCAGCTCCAACTTTAAAGAGCAGCCATATTGGTGCAGAGAAGCCACGAATTTGGTTAGGTGTAGCGATACCCGGTGACATCATTGGAAACTTTGGATCAGCTCTGGACCTACTCTCTCAGAGAGCTACTTATCTTTATGCCGATGGACATCGTTATTGGTTTGATACTCAAGCATCTGTAACGAGAACTGCAGCAGATTATGCAGATCGACTACGTGATAAGCCTGAAGAAGTCTGGCTAGAGATTGTGTCTAGGTTGCGAGCCAATGAAAATCGCAATCGCGGAGCATTTTCCGGAGTGCACATAGCACCAGACACTTCGGCAGATATTCCAGATGAAGATTCGGCACGACTAGTGATTCTTCATCCATCGCATTCACACTCGAAGAATTCTCAAGATTCCCTTGCAATGAAATTTGCGCAAGAGTCTTTGGAGAAGCGTGGATCTGCTCAGAGAATCAATAAGAATATGTTGGTTTACTTGGCGCCCGATACAAAGCGACTTGAAGAGTTAATGGAAGCGGTCAGAGACCTACTTGCGTGGCAGAACATTGCGAGCAGAATTGAAGAGATGAATCTTTCCCCTCAACAAGCCAAGCAAGCGACAACTCGCAGAGATCAGGCCCATGAGGGAGTAACTTCTCGAATTGCACAGACTTACATTTGGGCGATAGTGCCTGAGCAACCGGATCCAAGTAAGCCTATTGAGTGGACGGTTGAGAAGGCAGAAGGGCAAGAAACTTCTCTAGCGGCACGTGCGTCAGAGAAGTTAGTTCGCGCAGGATTATTTACAGATATTGCATCGCCTCGAATGATTCGAATGGATCTTGATTCCAAATTAAGTAAAGCTTGGGAGTCGGGTCACTTAAATGTGGGTCAACTGTGGGCCTTTTATTGCTCATATCCATATTTAACGAGAATGAAGAATCGCAAAGTTCTCGCCGATGCCATTTCCGAGTCACTCTCTGGAATGATGTTTGAGGAAGAAGGATTTGCACTCGCTGAAGGATTTGAAAGCTCATCTGGTAATTACGCAGGGCTAGTTCTTCCTGGTGCTGGTGGATTCTTTGGTGCAATCACAGATCTAACACTTTTAGTTAAGCCGGTAGTTGCGAAGTCGCAATTACCCGCAGTAGTGACGCCACCTACTGATCTTCCTGCTGGAACGATTCCTGCGCCAACTTCAGTGACACCCACTCCGGGAGTTGTCGAACCTAAAGCAAGCACTAGGTTCTTCGGTGTTTATGAAGTGGACCCAGAGCGTTACAGTCGAGATTTAAACAGGTTAAGCCAAGAGATATTGCAACACTTGAGTTCTATTGATGGTGTAGATCTTGATATAACAATTGAGATTCATGCTGCCGTCAAAGAAGGTTTTACTGCGGATAAGATCCGAGTAATTCTTGAGAATGCCCGCTCGTTAAAGTTCAAGAATTCGTCATTCGAAAAAGAGTAATCTTTTTTAGTGTGGCGGGCTAAGTCCGGTCTTTGAGTTCATAACTTAGGCACCTTTAATCATGTTATTAATAAGGTCTGCAGCCCCTTTTAACTGTCGCGCAGAGTGATGCACATATGTCTTTGACGTAAGAAGCACGGATGAGTGACCCATAAAACGACGAATCACCTCAATGTCCAACCCTTGGTCAAATAGAAGAGTTGCAGCAGTATGACGAGCATCATGAAGTCGTTTAATTGGAAGACCAGCATTTGCGAGCGCTCGATGCCATTGGCGATAGTCAGTCTTACAGTCAATAGGTTTTCCAATTGAGGTTGTGAAGACCAAGTCATGATCTTCCCACTTATCACCCATGGCTAAGCGGTCCATATTCTGTTGAACCTTATGGGTCTTAAGTGCAGCTAAGGTTTCATCGTCGAGCTCTAGTGTTCGACTGGAATCCTCACTCTTAAGCTTCACAAATTCATAGACTCCGTCAATCTTCTGAACTTGTTGCCAGATGAATACGGTCTTCTTATTGAAGTCGACATCTTTCCATTGCAGACCCAGTGCTTCACCTTGACGCATTGCATAAAGAACTGCCATGCGTACACGCGCTTGCATCTGTACCCCTGTTGTTTTAGTGAGAAGAGTTTGAACTTCTGCAAGTGAGAGTGGGTGGATCTGTGCGCTCTCTAAGGAAATTGTTCTAGATTTAGCGACTGGATTAGACGCCACTAGATCATCTTCCATGGCAGATTCAAATGCCGCCGACAGCACTGCACGTGCTTGCTGTTGTGAGCGAGCGCTTTGACCTTTTTCGCGCATCTGAAGCATTAGCGCATATACATGATTCTTTGTAACGGCCTGCAACTTGATTGTTCCCAGTGCGGGAATGATGTGGATGTTAATTAGAGATGCGTAACGGCGGTAAGTAGTTGCCGCAATAGAAGTCTTATGCTTCTTAGTGATCCAATTAGTTAGGTATTCGCCAGTAGTCAGCTTTGCAGCAGCTGGGACTAACGAGCCATCATAAATAGGAAGAGCCTTAATCTTTTCTTTGGCTAGGCGACGAGACTCCTGCTCTGAGCGACCCATAGCTGTGACCGTGTGACCCTTATGTGAGATCACAGTGCGCCATCCATTCTTGTGACGGTAGGTATTTCCATCCCCATTACGGCGGCGTGACTTTTTACGATTAGTTTGTGTTGGTTCTGACATGTTCTTATCCATTTCGTTTAGTAACGCACCGATTTAGTGCGTATTACGAAAGGGTCTCAACAATCACAAAAAACGCCGGGGGACTGTCAAAAAGTGACAGACCACCAAGGTTTGTTTTACAACTCATACACTTTCCATACACCGACCTGAGCGAGCAATCTTTAGGATTACCCAAAGCACCATTACTGAGGTACTTTTGCGCTCATTCTGATGGCTAGATCAACCAGGCGGGTTGCCCGAGCGGCCAATGGGAGGGGACTGTAAATCCCCCGGCTCTGCCTTCGAAGGTTCAAATCCTTCACCCGCCACCAGTAGTAACTCATGAGAATGAGCGTGAATTCCATT
>TBL_comb47_HYPODRAFT_10004035_pt1 | contig 17042 bp, 16 predicted proteins | sample TroBogypolimnion_40_FD_10682 | JGI IMG/M metagenome (IMG submission 10682)
TAGTAAGCGCAATATGTTGATTCGGAAAGAACTTGCCTGGTTGCGTCGTGGTGCACCGGCTCGAACCGCAAAGCCGAAGTTCCGTATCGAAGCGGCGAATACTCTGATTGCAAATGAACCGCCACCACGTAATGAGGCCGAACTACTGAACTTCGCGCAGAATCGCTTAGGTAACACCGTCTATGAGCTACATCAAGCAGATATCAGCGCCGGCGATAAAGAACTTCTGAAAGATATTTACTGGAACCTTGGCCCTGGCGATCGCATCGGCATCGTCGGAGTCAATGGCGCAGGTAAGACCACGCTGATTCGCACACTAATTGGCGAAAACAAAGTGAGTGCAGGAAAACTTGTTACTGGCGTAACAGTGAAGCCTGCTTATCTTTCACAGCACCTAGAGGAGTTAGATCCAACGTGGCGGGTACTTGAAGCGGTCGAGAAGGTCGCAAACCGAGTACAACTTGGCAACGGCAAAGAACTCAGCGCTTCCCAACTCTGTGAACGCCTTGGATTTTCCAAGGATGCCCAGTGGACCCCGGTAGGCGATCTATCTGGTGGAGAACGCCGNCGCCTTCAACTCACACGATTGTTGATGGATAGTCCAAATGTCTTGATCTTGGATGAGCCAACGAATGATTTCGATGTCGAGACGCTCACGGCTCTTGAAGATCTCTTGGACTCCTTTGGNGGCACGATGCTCGTGATCTCGCATGATCGTTACTTCTTAGAGAGAGTCTGCGATCGCTTCGTTGGCCTATTAGGTAATAAGACGCTTCGCGATCTGCCTGGTGGAGTCGACCANTACCTGCAGTTGCGTCGTGCGAGCAAGACGTCTGAGCCAACCACGAAGAGTTCGAGCGGTGTATCAACCGCAGCGCAGCAACGCGATTTGAAGAAAGAGCTCACAAAGTTAGATCGCCAGATTGAGAAAGCGCAGATCGAACATGCCAACCTACTTGGCCAGCAAGCAGAGTTCGCGATGGATTACGAGAAGCTCGCTGAGATCTCACGACTCATTGATGAGAATGTGGCGCGCAGCAGCGAGTTAGAAGAGCAATGGCTGATCGCAACTACATCACTTGAAGAGTTAGAGAAGTAGAACTACCCAAATTTACGGACAGCGGCTGCAACATCCTGTACTACGCGTGGATCAAAGACACTTGGAATAATGAAGTTTGCGTTGAGCTGATCACTCGATACACATTGGCTAATCGCGTCAGAGGCTGCAACTAACATCGCATCGGTGATCTTGGTGATGCGACCATCGAGTAATCCGCGGAAGATTCCAGGAAAGGCGAGAACGTTGTTGATCTGATTCGGTTGATCACTTCGGCCAGTTGCAACAACGGTCGCATACTTACGAGCGATGACTGGATCGATCTCGGGGTCTGGGTTGGCAAGAGCAAAGACGATTGAACCTGGGGCCATCGACTTCACATCTTCTTCATTGATGACATTTGGAGCACTGACACCGATGAAGATATCGGCACCCTTCATCGCACCATGGATTGTTCCTTGGTAATCCCCAACAGCACCTGCGATATCAAAGGCTTGGATTGTTGTGGCACCTGCGGTGCGTAGCAAGTTTGCAACAGCAGTACCTGCGGCACCAGCTCCGCTCATCACGATCTTCGCCGTAGCAAGGTCCTTCTTCACAAGCTTGAGTGCATTTTTCAACGCTGCAAGTACAACAATCGCAGTTCCGTGTTGATCATCGTGGAAGACCGGAATATCAAGGAGATCACGTAGGCGTGCTTCGATCTCAAAACAACGCGGCGCTGAAATATCTTCAAGGTTAATACCGCCATAGACCGGCGCGATGATCTGAACCGTGCGAACGATCTCATCGACATCTTGCGTATCAAGGCAGACTGGCCAAGCATCGACATCGGCAAAACGCTTAAAGAGCGCAGCCTTACCTTCCATCACGGGAAGAGCGGCGGCAGGACCAATATTTCCAAGGCCTAGAACAGCGGATCCATCAGTAACGACAGCGACCGTATTGCGCTTGATGGTGAGGCGGCGGGCATCAGATGGATCATTGGCGATTGCTTGGCTGATCCGGGCAACACCTGGTGTGTAGGCACGGGAGAGATCATCGCGAGTCTTGAGCGGAACCTTCGATTGAATCTCAATCTTGCCACCAAGGTGCAAGGAAGGTACGGTCAGAGACTTTGCGAACAGTTAAATCCGGACGTAATGAGATTGCGGCGCTAATTGCTTCGGCATGTTCGGCATCAATAGCATCGCAGGTAACGTCGATGACGACGCGGTCTAGATGAGATTCAACAACGTCGAGCGCGGTAATGCTGGCACCGGCTGCGACGATGGCATTTGTTACTTCTGCAACTGGTTGCGCCGAAGGAGGACCTTCGACTCGGATAGTGATTCCGTAGCCAGGGCTGGTTGATGACATTTATACAACTCCGTATAAGCGATCTCCTGCGTCACCAAGTCCTGGGACGATGTAACCGTGCTCATTGAGTTTAGTATCAACTGCGCCAGTAACCAATGTGATGTTGAGATCTTTATGCGCAAAAGCCGCTTCAACTGCAGCGATACCTTCAGGTGCGCTCAAGATTGTGATCGCAATTACTTCAGTCGCGCCTCGTTCGAAGAGGTATTCGATCGCTGCGATCAAGGTGCCGCCTGTGGCGAGCATCGGATCGAGGATGTAGCACTGGCGACCTTCAAGGCTTTCAGGCAAGCGGTTGGCATAGGTGGATGCTTGAAGCGTGACGTGGTCACGAACCATTCCAAGGAAGCCAACTTCAGCGGTAGGAATAAGTCGAGTCATGCCTTCCAGCATTCCAAGACCAGCGCGGAGGATTGGAACGACAACAGGGCGAGGCTGCGCGAGTTCGGCGCCTTCGTAGAGTGCGACCGGAGTCATCACAGTTGCCGGCACAGTATTGATGTCGCGCGTCGCTTCATAGGCGAGCAAGGTGACGATCTCCTCGGTTAACTGGCGGAAGGTCGGCGACTTTGTATTCTGATCGCGAAGAACGGTGAGCTTGTGGCTAATCAGAGGGTGCGCGGCTATGTGAATCTTCATATTCAGAGCCTACTATGAGCACATGGCTGACGACATTGGTGTGGTTGCATGGCACGAAGATGGCCGCTGGTCGGTCGCCGAGCTCGCTACCGATGACCTGACCGAGGTGATCGATCGCCTCAAAGGCCAGCGCACAAATGGTGGCGCAGTCGCATTGATCTCGATCGATGAAGATTTCTTTATCGTCGCCCGCGCACTTGGCACATCCCTTCAGATGATGATCAGCGATGTGACCTTTGCACTCGAAAATGATCTCGCAGCAGATCTCGTCGATGTCTTAGATCTACCTTTCCCTGAAGAAGATGATGAGTCGCAACCAGGGGGCGATATCGATCTTCTCGTTGATCTCGGCATGAACGTTTTGGAGATCGAAGCACTTGCATCTGATCCCGATCTATTCCCTGATGAAGCGATCTCTGCAATCGCGCATCGCTTAGGTTTCGGTTCGCAATTCGATGAACTTTATGATTGATTACAAGAAGGCGATGCTTGAAGCCCTTGAAGTTGCCGAGTCAGCAACAGCAAGCGGTGACGTTCCGGTAGGCGCAGTTGTATTTAACGCCGAGGGCCAATTGGTTGGTGTCGGACATAATCTGCGTGAACGAGATTGCGATCCAACTGCACATGCAGAAGTTATTGCGATTCGTGAAGCTGCGCTCAAGGCTGGCACATGGCGGCTCGATNACCACACNCTCGTTGTCACCTTAGAACCATGNGCGATGTGTGCNGGTGCAATCGCNCAGTCGCGGATTAAGACTNTGGTCTTTGGTGCATGGGATGAGAAGGCTGGAGCTGTTGGATCAGTCTGGGATATCTTGCGTGATCCCCGTGCCATTCACCAGGTAGAAGTGATCTCGGGGATCATGGAAGCTGAGTGTGCTGATCTCTTAACTACCTTTTTCAAGCAACAACGTTAGATGTAGGCTCGTCCATGGTGGCGTGTCTGAGCGGCCGAAAGAGCACGCCTCGAAAGCGTGAGTGGGGGAAACTCCACCGTGGGTTCAAATCCCACCGCCACCGCCAGTAATACTGATAAATCCGACATAGGGGTACCACTTACCTCTTTGGCAGACCCTTGTTGTGGCACAGGTGGCGGAGTACGATTTTTTTAAATCTGCACATTGGTGTGCGGGCCGCTAAGGAGAAGAAATGACGGATTACGTCGCACCCGGAGAACCAGGAAGCAAGGCAACATTTAAGGCACGCTATGACCATTGGATCGGTGGCGAATATGTAAAGCCATCCTCTGGTCAGTATTTTGAGAACGTCACGGCAGTTACAGGAAAAGTTTTCTGCGAGGTTGCTCGTGGAAATGACAAAGATATCGACCTAGCTCTTGATGCAGCTCACAAGGCCGCACCGGCATGGGGTAAAACTTCTGCAACTGAACGTGCCATCATCTTGAACAAGATTGCAGATGTTATGGAAGCTAACCTTGAAGCAATCGCTGTTGCGGAGACATGGGATAACGGAAAGCCAATTCGCGAGACATTGAATGCTGACATTCCGCTGGCAATCGATCACTTCCGATATTTTGCAGGATGCATTCGTGCACAAGAAGGTTCATCAACTCAACTCGATAACGACACTGTTGCTTATCACTTCCATGAGCCACTCGGAGTAGTAGGTCAAATCATTCCGTGGAACTTCCCAATTCTCATGGCAGTGTGGAAGTTAGCTCCTGCACTTGCTGCAGGTAACTGTGTTGTCTTAAAGCCTGCTGAGCAGACTCCAGCCTCCATCATGTTCTTGAATGAATTGATCGCACACCTGCTGCCTGCAGGCGTACTCAACATCGTCAATGGATTCGGCGTCGAAGCTGGAAAGCCATTGGCCTCCTCGCCAAGAATTGCGAAGATCGCCTTCACAGGAGAAACCACAACAGGTCGACTCATCATGCAATATGCGGCTGACAACATCATTCCTGTCACGCTCGAACTTGGCGGCAAGAGTCCAAATATCTTCTTTAATGACGTTGCCGATAAGAATGATGGCTTCTATGACAAGGCGCTTGAAGGTTTCACACTCTTTGCTCTCAATCAAGGCGAAGTTTGCACATGTCCTTCCCGAGGCCTGATCGAAGCTGGAATTTATGACAAGTTCTTGGGCGATGTCACTGCTCGGACGAAGGCCATTAAGCAGGGCCACCCACTGGATGTCTCAACCATGATTGGTGCACAGGCATCTAATGATCAGCTCGAAAAGATCCTCTCGTACATTGAAATTGGTAAGAAGGAAGGCGCAAAGGTCATTACCGGAGGCGAGCGTGCAGATCTTGGCGGCGAACTTTCAGGTGGTTACTACGTCACGCCAACAATCTTTGAAGGTAATAACAAGATGCGCATTTTCCAAGAGGAAATCTTCGGTCCTGTTGTTTCTGTGACAAAGTTTGATGGCTTCGATCAGGCGATGGAGATCGCTAACGACACCTTGTACGGTCTAGGAGCTGGTGTCTGGAGCCGAAATGGAAACGTTGCCTATCGTGCTGGCCGCGCCATCCAAGCAGGTCGTGTATGGACTAACTGCTATCACGCCTACCCAGCCGGAGCCGCCTTTGGTGGCTATAAGGCCTCTGGTATCGGTCGTGAGAACCACGCGATGATGCTTGATCACTACCAGCAAACGAAGAACCTGCTTGTTTCGTACACCGAAACCAAGCTTGGTTTCTTCTAAGCCGTACCATTAGTAAATGGAGACTCCGGCGCGCGTTGAATTAACGGAGGCAGCATGCGAATTACTTCGTAAGTTGTACTCGGTTCATGGTCCATTGATGTTTCATCAATCGGGCGGATGCTGCGATGGTTCATCTCCTATGTGTTACCCAGCTGGAGAATTTCGCGTAGGCGGACAAGATGTAAAGCTGGGCGAGTTGATTGTCACTGGCATCCAAGAACCCATAAGTTTTTGGATGTCGGTGTCACAATTTGAATATTGGAAGCACACACACCTCACCGTGGATGTTGTCGTTGGGCGCGGCGGAGGTTTCTCACTTGAATCACCAGAAGGAAAGCGCTTCCTAATTCGTTCCCGATTATTTTCAGATTCAGAGTGGGCGATTTTAGAGAATGCGAAACTTCCTACAGGGGCCTCTGCCTAAGCGAAGTCGGGCCGACCGCGTTCAAGCGGGCAGACTATAAAACGAGTTCGTACGATGGGTTCAAGATAGTAAGCGCGCCATCATCTTCACCGACCATACCTTCCGCACAGATCGTGGATCCAACATCTAATCCAACAATCTGACGACGACCTAAGAACTGAAGCGTGATGCCGCCGGTCTCATCCCAGACTTCGACCTCAACGCGAGGAGCGCCGCCTGATGGAGCGGTGCGAATCGATGAGACGGTTCCGCGAATGTGCGCGCGCTTGCGCCAAGCTGCCTTGTTGATTGGAATGCGATTCTCTTCGTAATGGGATATCTCACCAGTTGATTCAACTGCTGGTGCATCAATGCGTCGCGTTGCCTGTTTTGCTGATTCTTCCACTTCGGTAACTAGAGGAGCTGCTATCGACTCTGAGTGATGCTTCTGAGCGTAGATGATCTTCTCGACATCGAATGGAACGATCGTTGCAACTACTCGTGAGAGTTGAGAAATTGAAGAAGCGATTTCTTCTGCCGTTTGATCATGAAGGAGTCTTCCCATGAAACGAGAGTAAGAGCGACGAGGCAAGATCAAAGTGAGTTCAACATCAGGATGAGTCGTAGCACGAAGTGCGTAATCGACCGCAGCATTAGGCAATCGTCGATCTGGACAGTCAATCAACTCCAACGGAATGTCATCTACAGCAGGGCTACTCTGCCAGTTCTTCATGATTCGATCAGCTCGTTCATCATCGATCACAAAGTGAACTGCGGTGAGATTACGCGGATTGAGTGATCGTGCATATCGAATCGTTGCAAGGGTAGCAACGTCGACGGTATCAATGAGAACTGTTACATCATGGCGAGATATCGAGGTAGCGCGATCATTCTGCTTAGAAATTGCAAGAACTTCGCGTTCTTCCTTATATTTAATCGAGAAGCGATACATGAGAACAACAAGAGTCGGGCCAGCAACGACGATCAGCCAAGCACCTTCGGTAAATTTCACAGTCGCAAAAATTAAGACGACTACTAATGAGGTAGCCGCTGCGAGACCACTTACTAGCGCCTTTAGCTGCCAAAGCTTGCCCTTATCGTGGCGCGCATTGACGACCATTCCAACACCGGTGATGGTGAAGGCGGTGAAGACGCCAAGGGCATAGAGGGCGACAAGAGAGTTGACCGAGCCATTGGTGAAGAGAATAAGACCAATCGCAAAGAGGCTGGCGAGAATAATTCCGTTAGAGAAGACCAACTTGTGGCCACGCTTGGTCAGCTGGCGAGGCAGGAAGCCATCGCGCGCGATATTTGCGACCAAGATCGGGAATGCGTTGTAGACGGTATTTGCGCCAGCAATCAGGATCAACATGGTCGCGAACTGCGTGAAGGCAAACCAGACCTTTCCAAAGATTCCTGTACCAACAAGGGTTTGTGCGATCACCGAGATCACAGATGGGGCACCAGCGGTGTAAGGGACTACGTGCATGCTGTGGGCAAACCACGAGACTCCGAAGACCAAGGTGCCAAGCAAGCCAGACATGATATTCATGGTGCGGCGAGCATTTGGACCTTCAGGAGATTGGAAGAGGGTCACTCCATTTGAGATCGCTTCGAGTCCAGTAAGTGATGAGCCACCATTAGCGAATGCTCGAAGCAAGATGAAGATCGAGGCAAATGTCAGCAAACCCTGTGAGTGACCCAGGGTGAAGAGGCCATTCCCGGTTGTCGCTAAGTGCGGAACATTTCCCATGAGCTCGTGATAGATACCGAAGCCAAAGACGACAAACATAGCGAGCACAAAGAGATAGGTAGGGAGCGCAAAGGATTTACCAGCCTCCTTCACACCGCGGAGATTTCCATATGTAAGGAAGAGAATTACCGCAATGGTGATAGGCACAACATATGGCGTAAGTGATGTGAAGTATGAGACGAGTGCGACAACGCCAGATGCACTTTGTACGGCAACCGTGACGATGTAATCAAGAATGAGCGCAACTGCGGCAACGATAGACCAGAACGTTCCTAGATTTTCTCGAGCAACAATGTAGGCACCACCAGATGATGTGTACTTCGCAATCACATTGTTATACGAGAGTGTGAGAAGAACCAAGATTCCGAGAATGACGATTGTCATCGGGATCAGAACATTAAATGCCATCATTCCAAAGGCTGGGACGAGAGCAATGAGAATCTGCTCTGAGCCGTAGGCAGATGATGAGATGCAGTCCGAGGAGAGAATTCCAAGGGCATAGCGCTTTGCTAACCGCTGGTGATCGAGCGAGTGTCGGTTAAGCGGATTACCTAGGAAGAGTTTCTTTAACCGGTATGAGAGTGGATCTTTCAGGTGCGCATGTTCCTGCAAGGCCTGTGGTGCGGGGGCGTTATCGCTCCATGATTGTGGCACTTTGTGTCCTCTAGTTAACCGGGGTTACTCTGGCTGAGACTCCCATTTTAACTACTTAACAGGGCGTATGCTTGCCTGTATGGAGTTGAAAACAGGCTTATATATTGATGGAAGTTGGGTATCTGGGGATGGAACCCTGGATGTCATTGATCCAAGTACGGGAACCGTGATTGCTGCGGTTGCCACCGCAGGTGAGGCAGAGTGCGATGCCGCAGTAACAGCCGCTCATAACGCCTTCCCAGAATGGGCGAAGACCGCCCCACGCTACCGCGCTGAAATCCTCCGCAAAGCCTATGAATTGATGGTTGCCGAAGCTGATCACCTTGCTACGTTGATCTCGAAAGAGAACGGCAAAGTATTTAGCGATGCCCGTGGTGAAGTCATGTACGCCGCTGAATTCTTCCGTTGGTTCTCTGAAGAGGCCGTCCGCACACCAGGTGATTTCCGCAAGAGCCCAAGTGGCGATAAGCGAATCTTGGTTACGCACCAACCAATTGGCGTTTCACTCTTAATTACGCCATGGAACTTCCCAGCAGGAATGGCCACTCGCAAGATTGGTCCCGCGGTAGCAGCCGGCTGCACGATGGTCTTAAAGCCAGCGGGTGAGACACCGCTGACTGCGCTCGCTATCGTCGACATCATGGAGCGCGCTGGACTCCCTAAAGGCGTCCTTAATGTGGTCTTGCCATCGAAGACTGGCCCAATGATCTCAAAGATGTTGCATGATCCACGAGTTCGTAATCTTTCATTCACTGGCTCAACTGAAGTCGGCCGATTACTCCTTAAAGAATCTGCGGATTTGGTTATTCGCACATCAATGGAACTCGGCGGTAACGCGCCATTTGTGATTTTAGATGATGCTGATATCGATGAGGCAGTCAAGGGTGCAATGCTCGCCAAGATGCGCAACGGTGGAGCAGCCTGCACCGCAGCGAATCGCATCTTTGTCGCTCGTGTGGTTGCCGATGAGTTCACAACTAAATTTGTTGCAGCGATGAATGCACTCAAGATGGATAACGGCCTCACCGAAGGTGCGCAGCTCGGTGCATCTGTATCAATGAAGGAACGCAACAAGATTGCTGAACTTGTCGATGCAGCAGTTGCATCAGGAGCAACAGTTCACGCTGGCGCCAAGACCCCAGATGGTCCTGGTGCTTTCTATCCACCTACGGTTATCACAGTTGAGAAGACCAATCCGATCCTTCAGAAGGAGGTATTCGGTCCCGTAGCTCCGATTATTCGCTTCGATACAGATGCAGAAGCAATTGCGCTAGCAAATGACACTCCTTTTGGATTGATAAGTTATGTCTATTCCCGCGATCTCACTCGTGCCATCCGGACAGCTGAAGCACTTGAGGCTGGCATGGTCGCTATTAACCGCGGAATGATTTCAGATCCAGCCGCACCATTCGGTGGCGTGAAGCAATCTGGCCTTGGTCGCGAAGGCGGCTTCGACGGTATCCACGAATTCTTAGAGACTAAATTTATCGGCGTCGAGATTTAGTGTCGACGCTAGAAGTGCGTGCAACTCACGCACGTAATTCTATCTGGGCGCTCTTCTTTACTCTCGGCGTTCTCGCAATGGCGTGGGTACCCCGCATCCCCGAGATCAAACATTCGCTTGGGATTAATAACGGTCAATTTGGATTACTTCTCTTAACGTCATCAACTGCCTCAATCTTCGGAACGCAATTCGTTGGCCGCCTTGTTCATCGTTTTGGAAGCAAGAGCATCCTCCGCTTTGTGACGATCGGTCTTCCAGTTGGAGTTGCTCTGATCTCACGATCGACGCATAGCGTTATTGCAATGGGCTTCTCACTCTTCTTTATGGCCTTCAATCTTGTTTCGATGGATTTAAGTATTAACGTGCAGGCAGTTGCGATCGAAAACCACCTCAATCGTCGTTATATGTCGAGCTTTCATGGGATGTGGTCGGTCGGAGCCCTGACATCAACGCTCTTTGGCGGTGCAGTCGCGCATTACGTATCACCTGAAACCAACCTCTTGGTTATCGCAATCGCAGGAGTAATCGCTCATTTCTACATATTGCGTTTTGTATTAAGCAACGATGAAGATGGCCACGAAGGTGATGAAGAGGCGACGAGCAAGATCTCACTCTTTGCCAAGCGTTACTTCATCTTGTGGCTATTTGGATTTGGAATGATCGGTGCGCTCTTACCTGAAGGCGCAGTCAGCGACTGGAGCGCCTTACTTCTTAAAGAAAATATGGGCATTGGTAAGGGACTCAATGCGACTGGCTTTGGCTGCTTTGCTTTAGCGATGGTGATCTCACGACTTACTGGTGACAGAATCTTGACTGCGCTTGGCCCGGAGAAGACCGTCAAACTTGGCGGTTATATCGGTGGCCTTGGAATGGGCATCGGAATTGCGATCGCTGTCCCGCTCTCACACAGCCATCCACTTCCAGCTTTGATCATCGTCAATCTTGGTTTTATCTTGGCTGGCCTTGGTATTGGTCCAATGATTCCGGCGATGGTCGTCGCAGCTGCAGCAATTCCAGGCATCGCACCATCAGTCGCACTGAGTCGAATCACCATTATTGGAATGGCTGCTTACTTCATCGGCCCATCACTCACGGGTGGACTTGCTCAATGGTTTAACTTGCCACTCGCGATGTTCTTCCCGGTCGCAACACTGGTTTTTGCTGGCTGGCTCAGTCGCTCGCTCAAGGATTAGAAGCTAAATCGTGGGCCAAATCTCTGACTCAATTTCTGCCATGAATGCGATGATTACAGACGCCCGACTCCACAGCAACCAGGGAAGCACGAGACCTGTTTTACGTGATTCACTCTCCAAATTCTCTACAGAGTATTCAAGAAGAAGTTCATTCGCTTTTAGGCTGTAATTAAAGGAGACATTCTCATGGGAAACGAATACTCGATTCGTCTTTATTAGTTCACGCGTTTGAGAACGATATCGAGGAAGATTATTTTCAATACGTATCTTCAAATCTTCCTGCCGCTGATTAACTGTCAAAGGGTCCACATATAACGTATACCCAAGCCTCAGCTGTTTACGAAAATATCTGTATCTCAAGACCTAGCCATTGCTTTCTCGGCGGGTCATGGCTTCCTGCATTGCAAAGATAAAGGGCAATTCAATAATCATGGTTTTCTTCCTAAGCCCAATTCGGTGCCAACTCTTTTTAAAATAGTTGAAGCCTCCGTCCTCGGAAATGCGAGTTGCGCACCCTCGACCCTCTTTGGAAAAGAGAATCACGACTCCATTGACTTCATACTGAACCTGACCATATTTCAGAAATGTGAGAACTAATTCTCGAAATCTTGCTCTATCTGTTTCTAGTAAAACTGCAGCAGCCTTCAATTGTGGGTCTTCGATGAGATCACCACTCGCAATACTCCAATTTTCTCTCACGCTCATAGATTAACTCACGTTCCGCATGCGATGGGAACTATTTCTCGGGAACGAGCGGGTGGTGCGGCGACTCTTTGGTCATTAATGATAGCCGTGGCAGATGCAACCCCGTAATAACGGGTAACTTTTCTATTTATACAGACTTTGTACGTGTCGTTATTTTCAACCATCTTGCCCTGTGATGAAGGAGAAGACGCTTTCGTTGTAGAAGTTGCCACCAGGTGATCAAAGAAGAGTCCCACCTTAAAAAGTTGAACTTTTAGTAGAACTTCCCGTTGAATCACGTTACAAACTGAGCGTGCATTAACTTTCACAGCAGATACATCTTGATTTCTAAAATAAGTGCTGGGATGTGCCGAATCGACTTCAATGCGGCAGAGCGGCTTCTCGGCTATATGAGAAGGAGCAGGTGTCGATGCTGAAGCTATTGAAATCGAAGCCAAGCTAAATGAATATAGGCCAACTAAAGTGAAAGTTCGAGTGAGGAAATTCTTCATGGCGGGAGAATCCCGTGAGAATGAAAATTTTGCAGAAAGTTATCCACATGTTTATGGCGGAGGATGTCCGAGCCGTTGATAAACGATCGTGGTGATCGGTTCCAGCTGAGCCACTGAGAATCTGAGTGAGTGAATCAGCCGAAGCGAACGAAGTGAGCGGAGGATGTCCAAGCCGTTGATAAACGATCGTGGTGATCGGTTCCAGCTGAGCCACTGAGAATCTGAGTGAGTGAATCAGCCGAAGCGAACGAAGTGAGCGGAGGATGAGGGATTTGAACCCTCGAAAGGTTGCCCTTTACACGCTTTCCAAGCGTGCGCACTCGGCCGCTATGCGAATCCTCCTGTGCTGGCCGCAGCCTTCACCCGTGGGGAAAAGCCTGCGCGTCATTACGGGTCGTAGCCTATCGGCTCTAGAAACTATGATTACCCTCAGATCCTCCGTGCGGCGCTACCGTACTGAACTCCCCCAGGGCAGGAATGCAGCAAGGGTAGGTCCGCTCTGGCGGGTGTGCGGGGGATCCCAATAATTAGCCCGATAAGTCCCGATAAGTAGAGAAGGAGATGACGATGTCACTCGCGTTATATCGCAAGTATCGCCCATCTACCTTTGGTGAAGTTATCGGACAAGACCACGTCACCGAGCCGCTCTCGAACGCTCTGACCTCTGGATCAATTCATCACGCATATCTCTTTAGCGGCCCACGTGGTTGCGGCAAGACATCATCTGCTCGCATTATGGCTCGTTCTCTCAACTGCGAAAAGGGTCCAACACCAAATCCATGTGGTGAGTGCCAATCATGTCGTGACTTAGTTGCGAACGGTCCGGGTTCGATCGATGTTATGGAACTCGATGCCGCAACCCATGGATTAGTTGATGATGCTCGCGATCTTCGCGATAAAGCTTTCTTCGCACCTGTTCAATCTCGTTACAAGATCTACATCATCGATGAGGCTCACCAACTTGGACCCGGCGCTGCTAACGCGCTCCTAAAAGTTGTGGAAGAGCCACCGCCACATGTTCTCTTTATCTTTGCTACAACCGAACCAGATAAGTTGATCTCAACTATTCGTTCGCGTACGCACCACTATCCATTCCGCTTGGTGCCACCAGCAGTACTCGCCGAACATCTTGAAGGTGTCTGCAAGCAAGAAGGTATCTCTGTTGCTAAAGGCGTTATTCCGCTTGTTGTTCGTGCATCAGGTGGATCAGTACGTGACGCGCTCTCTGTCCTTGGTCAGCTCTTAGCTGGCGCCGGAAAAGATGGCGTGACCTACGAAGTCGCGACCGCGCTTCTTGGCTATACCGATGGCGCGCTACTTGATGAAGCGATCGATGCCCTTGCTGCTCGCGATGGCGCAACGCTTTTTAATACCGTTAACCGCGTCGTTGAATCCGGCCACGATCCACGCCGCTTCACCCAAGATCTACTCGAACGACTCCGTGACTTAATCATTGTTGGCGCTTCAAAAGATAGCGCCGCCCATATTTTGCGCGAATACCCAGAAGATCAGCTCGAGCGCATGAAGAACCAAGCCCAGGTATTAGGCGCTGCCACACTTATTCGATCAGCTGATATCGCTTCAGAAGGCCTTACTCAGATGCGTGGAGCGACCGCGCCACGACTCATTCTTGAGCTCATCTGTGCGCGAATCCTTCTTCCAGGTAACGATGATCAAGGCCTGCTAGCGCGTATCGAACGCCTTGAGAACGGTATTGCGATTACAGCTCCGGCATCGAAACCAGTCTCGGCACCAAAGGCAGAAGTAGTTTCTGCACCAAAGGCAGAAGCAAAAGCAGAGCCAGCCCCAGCAAAAGCTGAACCAGTTGTAGAGAATCCAGTACCAGTTCAAGCTCCAGTTGCTGCTGCGCCAACTCCAAAGCCAACCGGCCCCGTTGATATTGCCGCGCTACGTAAGTTCTGGCCTGAAGTTATTGAGAACGTGAAGAAGCAACGACGCCTTACCTGGTCTCTACTATCTGCCAGCGCACAAGTTCTTGCCGTCGACGATAAAGCGATCACGATCGGCATCGTCAACTCAGGTGCACGTGATTCATTTATTCGTTCTGAATCTGATGTCATCTTACGTAAGGCATTCGTCGAAGTTGTTGGCTTAGATCTCAAGGTCGAGTGCATCGTTGATCCAACTGTGAATGCATCGACAACAACACCAGAGCGCACAGTTGAAGATCCTTCAGATCAGGTCGGACTAACCGGCGCCGCCTTGCTTGAAAAAGAACTTGGCGCCAAAGTAATTAAGAAGACCTCAAACGATGTATGAAGGCGCGATTCAAGATCTGATCGATGAACTTGGCCGCTTGCCAGGTATCGGTCCTAAGTCTGCTCAACGTATTGCATTCCATATCATTCAATCCGAACGTGTAGATGTCACTCGACTCGTCGATGTCCTACGGACTGTTAAAGAGCGCGTGAAGTTCTGCACCGAATGCGGCAATATCTCCGAAGAGGAGCTCTGCCGAATCTGTCGTGATCCTCGTCGTGATGGCACACTCATCTGTGTTGTTGAAGAATCAAAAGATGTCATGGCGATCGAAAAGACCCGCGAATTCCGCGGTAAATATCACGTACTCGGTGGAGCGATCAGCCCGATTGATGGCATCGGCCCAGAACAACTCCGTATCCGTGAATTGATGGTCCGCTTGGCCAATCCAGATATCGCCGAGATCATCATCGCTACCGACCCGAACCTCGAGGGCGAAGCGACCGCTTCTTACTTAATCCGCCAGATCCGCCCAATGGGTATCAAAGTCAGCCGTCTTGCCTCAGGACTTCCTGTTGGTGGAGACCTCGAGTACGCAGATGAAGTAACTCTTGGCCGCGCATTCGAAGGCCGTCGCACAGTAGATTAAGCATCCTCGGATTTATCTCACTATCTGGATAGCGTACGCGATCCACTATGTGAGATTTTCCTGATGTTTCTCGGCTTTCGCCTTTTCTCTCTGATTTCATATACCCATGGGATTAATCGTTCAGAAGTATGGCGGCTCATCAGTCGCTGATGCCGAGGGCCTCAAGCGGGTAGCGAGTCGCATTGTGGCGACCAAGAAGGCGGGCCACCAGGTCGCAGTCGTCGTATCTGCCATGGGCGATACCACCGATGAATTGATCGATTTAGCCGAACAAGTCACCCCGATGCCAAATGGCCGCGAACTCGACATGTTGCTCACCGCTGGCGAGCGAATCTCGATGGCACTTCTTGCAATGGCGATCGGCAACTTGGGCCACGAAGCTCGTTCATTCACCGGATCACAAGCTGGCGTCTTAACGACATCAACACATGGCAAGGCGCGCATCATCGATGTGAAGCCGGGCCGAATTGTTGAAGCTCTGAACGATGGCGCGATTGCAATCGTCGCTGGCTTCCAAGGAATTAATCAAGATACAAACGATGTCACGACACTTGGTCGCGGTGGTTCGGATACCACTGCTGTTGCGCTCGCTGCCGCACTCGATGCAGATGTCTGCGAGATCTATACCGACGTCGATGGTGTCTACACCGCAGATCCTCGCATTGTGCCAACTGCGCAGAAATTAGATTCTGTGACATATGAAGAGATGCTCGAACTTGCAGCAAGTGGCGCAAAGGTCTTGCACCTTCGTTGTGTTGAGTATGCACGTCGCTATGACTTACCGATTCACGTCCGATCATCATTTTCAAATCTCGAAGGCACTTGGGTGGTTAAGGATCATCCAGAAGGAGCAAATATGGAACAAGCAATCATCGCAGGAGTCGCTCACGATAAGAGCGAAGCAAAGATCACGATCGTCGGTGTTCCAGATCGGACTGGTGTCGCTGCTCGAATCTTCCAGACAATCGCTGATGCCGATATCAATATCGACATGATCGTTCAGAACGTTTCAGCTGCTGCAACTGGTCTCACTGATATCTCCTTCACCTTGCCAAAGAGCGATGGTCCGGAAGCGACTCGCATCCTGAAAGATATTCAGGGCGAGATTGGTTTCCACTCACTCCAGTACGACGATCAGATCGGAAAGCTCTCACTCGTCGGTGCCGGTATGCGTTCGCACCCAGGCGTAACAGCAACGTTTTTCGCATGTTTGGCAGATGCCGGACTCAATATCGAGATGATCTCGACCTCTGAAATCCGCATCTCGGTCATTGTTCGCGAGATCGATCTCGAGAAGGGCGTGAAGGCAGCCCATACCGCCTTCGAACTCGATGCAGATTCAGATGCAGTCGTATACGGAGGTAGCGGTCGATGAGTAAGAAACTTCCATCATTGGCAGTTGTCGGTGCGACCGGCGCAGTCGGAACCGTAATGCTCGATATCTTGACCAAGCGTAAGAATGTCTATGGCGAGATCCGTCTCATCGCCTCTGCTCGATCTGCTGGAAAGAAGTTGTGGTGCCGTGGTGAAGAACTCACCGTCGTGGCACTCTCACCTGAAGCATTCGATGGCATCGATATCGCGATGTTCGATGTGCCAGATGAGATCTCAGCGGAGTGGGCACCGATCGCCGCAGCACGTGGCGCAGTTGTTGTCGATAACTCAGGTGCATTCCGAATGGATCCAAAGGTCCCACTCGTTGTCCCAGAAGTTAATCCAAAGGATGCGCAGAAGCGCCCTAA
>TBL_comb47_HYPODRAFT_10004039_pt1 | contig 17024 bp, 6 predicted proteins | sample TroBogypolimnion_40_FD_10682 | JGI IMG/M metagenome (IMG submission 10682)
GAACTCGCAATTGAAAGGGCACCCCCTGATAAATTGAAGTCCGATCATGATGTAATCCCGGAAACGGATCAGGTCATACCTGGGTAAATAAGCTTCCAGCATATTGGCTTTTTCCTCGGAAAAATATTTTCCGCTCGTTACTCCTTTCTTCAGATCTTCGAGGAACATGGGAATTGTGATCTCCCCTTCACCAAGTACCAGGAAATCTGCCTCGGTGTATAGCTCCGGCTGAGAGCTGGGATCCGGACCGCCGATCACGACCAGGCGATCGAGTTCATGCGCACGGTGGATGAAACTAAGAATGCTGTTTTGTTGTGGAAGCATTCCTCCGCAGCAAACAATATCAGCCCATTTGAGATGCTCATCCAGGAGAGGTTCGACATTTTCGTCGACAAGTTTAAATGTCCAGTGTTGTGGAAGGATTGCAGCTACTGTGAGCAATCCAAGAGGGGCAGCCGGGTATTTTGCACCAACCATGTCACAAACTTCCTGGTAATTCCAGAAACTGAATCCTGAAAATTTTGTTTGTACAAGAAGGCATTTGGTTTGCCCGCCATATAAATCCTTCATCTAATTATTTTATGTGAATATTCCATGAGAGATCAGGGAATCAGAACCCCCTTGACCTCAAGCGGTGATTAATGTTTAATTGATTTTTCAGGGGTTGATTTCCCGCCACTGCTGCGTTTTGAGAATGAACCGGCTGATGGTTGTTGTTTTTTTCTGATATATATGTGTTTTATGTTGTTCTTCCCTGAATCACGTTCGTCGATATCAAATTTGTTGATACTTCTGATGAGGGGGAGCAATTTAGGAAAACCATAATTCCGCGGATCAAAATCCGGTTTCTTCTTTAACATCAAATTTCCCAGCTCACCCAGGAAAGTCCAGCCATTCTCATCCGCAAGGTCAGTGATACTGTCAGTGAAGAGTTTGATTATCTGCGGATCAATTTTACTTAATGCATTATTGATGGTTGATGTTGTTGTTTTTGATGTTTTAGTCTTGCTGCTATCAGAAACGTTTTTTATTACCGGTTTTAAAATTTCTATATAGATGAATTTATCACATGCTGTAATGAACGGATTGAGCGTTTTCTTTTCACCGATCCCGATAACCTTCATCCCTGCTTCCCTGAGCCTGGTTGCAAGGCGCGTGAAGTCGCTATCGCTTGATACAATGCAAAAACCATCAACTTTCCCCGAGTAAAGAATATCCATTGCATCAATGATAAGCGCACTGTCGGATGAATTCTTTCCCGTTGAATAACTGTATTGCTGGACCGGTGTGATCGCATTTTCCAATAAAACATTTTTCCATCCTGAAACTGTAGGTTTGGTCCAGTCGGCATAGATCCTTTTAAAAGTCGGTGTCCCGTATTTTGCGATTTCTTCAAACATCTCTTTGACATTGGCATAAGGGACGTTGTCGGCATCGATCAATACGGCAAGTTTCAGGTCATTTTGGGTTTCCATTTTTTTTCATTTATTCTGCCTGGTAATGAAGCTGTTTCTGAGCAGAAGTGTACGGTACCCGGGAGTTCTGTGAGAAAACTATTCTGGTGACAGGAGGTCAGAAGTAATTATAAAAACACAAAGGTATGAACTTTTAATCTAAACTACCCCAAATTAGGTTATTCATCGATATCTTTCGGCAACTCACCGAGTTTACTTTTGTCTGAAAATGCGTTCAGGATACTTTTGCGCGGAATTTTAATAACACCTTGCAATGCGTTTAAGAATCATTCTTACAGGTCTGATTGCCGGGATTATTTCCTTCTCGGGATTTTCCCAGTCACCTTCGGAAAACGTGATCACCCTCCGGGAGTGCCTGAAGCTGGCGGTGGAAAACAGTCCTAAGCTGAAGATCTCCCTGCTTGAACAAAGCAAATTGAAATACAGGTACCAGGAGACACTCGGGAAGGGTTTGCCAAACCTGAATTTCACCGGTGCCCTGGATGATTATGTGAATCTTCCAACACAACTCATCCCGGGTGAATTCATCAATCGCCCGGGAGAGCTGATTCCTGTGCAGTTTGGTACAACGTATAATCTCTCCGGGGCAGTGGATGCAACCCAGCTGATCTACAACCAGACATTCCTGGTCGCCCTGCANCTGGCTAAACAGATGATGGAGGAGAATGTTCTTTCGACTGAAAAATTCAAGACAGGACTTTTACTGGAAGTAGCCCAATCCTATTATCTCACGCAGGTGACGAGAAAGCAGATCCAAAACCAGGAATCCAACCTGCAGAAACTTGAAAAAGCTGAAAAGATCGCCCAGAGCCAATATGAAAGCGGACTGATCAAGAAAGTAGATGTAGACCGGATCGTGATCCAGAAGCTGAACCTGATGTCGGACAATGACAGGCTTCATGTGCTTCTTGAACAGGAGTTATCAATGCAGCGTTACTACATGGGTCTTCCGATGAATCAGCAGCTCTCTTTCCCGGATTCAGTGCCCCTTTCAACATTGATCCCAGGTGCAGACACAAATCTTTCCAATCACATTGATATCCGGATGATCGAGATGCAGCGCGAACTGGCGAATACAAACCTCAGGCTGAAATATTCGGAATATTATCCGTCAGTTACATTTATCGGGAATGTAAGTTATTCAAACCAGAATAACAGTTATTACTTTTTTGGAAAACCCGACGCCTGGTTCAACATGAGCCTGATTGGCCTTCGGCTGAATGTGCCGATCTGGGACGGTTTTCAGAAACGAAGCAAAGTGAGCCAGTCGAAGGTTGACCTGAAGCAAATCCAGGTGACGGAGGATGATACCCGGAGGATCCTGCGTATTCAATCGGAAGATGCAGCACGGAAGCTGCTTGCCAGCATCGAAGCGGAAAAACGGCAGCGGCAGAATGTCACAATTGCCGACCGGGTTTACGGGATTTCGCAGGAGCAATATCAGAAAGGGGTGATCCCGCTGACTGATCTGCTGAATTCGGAGACAGCGTTGAGGGATGCGCAAACCGGGCAGACCTATGCACTCATCCAGATGAAAATTGCCGAGCTGGAGTATATGAATGCCAATGGCACGTTGCTGAAGCTGCTCGAATGAAATTAGAATACAGAATACAGAATACAGGAATTAGAAAATAGAGTACAGAAGAGTCAATACATAAAACTATGAAACGGATTCTTATTATCACATTCATCATCATTTTCCTGGTAGGTGCGTGCACGCTGACATTGCTGATGAACAAACGGGAGATTGACGCCAATGCCAGGGTGAGCGGCAATCTCAAAAGCATTCCTGTGTTTGTCACAGAGCTAAAAATGCAGAAGATGTCCGACGACTTTACAACCAACGGCTCATTCTCGGCCATTCATGAACTTACCTTGCTTTCAGAAGGGCAGGGCAAGGTTATCGGGTTACTTTTCAATACCGGTGATTTTGTAAAGGAAGGGCAGGTGATGGCTAAGCTGGATGATGAACTGGTCAGGAGTCAGTTGTCGCTGGCCCAGGCAAATTATGATAAAGCAAAAAGTGACCTGCAGAAATATGAAGGATTGCTCAAGTCAGATGCCGTCTCCAGCCAGCAGGTTGAGGATGCAAGGTTGTTTCTGAAAAAAGCGGAAACTGATGTCACGACATTAAGAAAGCAGCTTGATTATATGTCGGTAAAAGCGCCGATCCAGGGCACCATTGTCAAGCGTTATATTGAAACCGGATCATTGCTCATGCCGGGGGCCATGGTGGCGGATATTGTTGATATCAGCAAGCTGAAATTCATTGCCAACGTTGCCGAGACTGAAGCTGTGAGAATTCAGAAGGGAATGAAAGTGGATGTGGTTTCTTCGATGTTCCCGGGAGTACATTATCCCGGAACGGTTGTTTCCATTGGTGTCAGGGCTGACGAATCCAAACGGTTTCCGGTTGAGATCGAGATGCCCAATGATCCGAAGCATTCATTGAAAGCCGGAATGTTCGGTACAGCTTCATTCACTTTTGGTGAGGAAAGAGAGGTTTTGTGTATTCCGCGTCATGCGATCATCGGCAGTATCAAGATCCCGAAAGTTTATATCGTCGAAGCCGGAAAAGCCGTCATCCGTGAGATTCATATAGGAAAAGCAACGGATTCGGAGGTGGAGGTCCTTGATGGCCTGAAGCCCGGGGATAAGGTTGTAACGGCTGGACAGATCAACCTTGATAATAATTCTCCGGTCACTATTGTCAATAATAAATAAATGATACAATGAATATTGCCGAGCTCTCCATCAAACGGCCCACGCTGATCGTGGTCATCTTTGCAATCCTGACGTTTCTTGGTGTCGTCAGTTTTTTCTCACTGAATTATGAGTTGCTTCCAAAGTATTCGGAACCGGTGCTGGTTGTGGTTACTTCTTATCCCGGCGCTTCTCCGTCGGAAGTGGAAAATTCTGTTACCAAGAAGATTGAAGATGCTGTATCTTCCCTGCAGGATATTGACAATATCCAGAGCACATCGTATGAAGGCGCATCCGTGACGGTGATCATCTTCAAGAACAGTGCAAACATGGATCGCGAGCTGGAGAACGCGTCCCGCAAGGTCAATAACATCCGTTACCTGTTGCCGAAGGAAGTTCTTCCGCCTACCATTTCCAATTTCAGCATGGATGATTTGCCGGTCATGCGGCTTGGCATCACCGCGAGTATTCCTTCAACCGAGCTGTTTGATCTTGTGAAAACAAAGATCCAGCCTATGATATCAACGGTTTCAGGAATTTCCCAGACGCAGATCCTTGGCGGGGAAGAGCGCGAGATCAGGATCAACATTGACAATGAACGACTGAAGTCGCATCATTTATCGATCATTCAGGTAACCCAGGCCATTCAGTCAGCCAACATGGAATTTCCTACGGGGAAGATCAAAAACCAGGACCAGGAGGTCATCATCAGGATGTCGGGGAAGTTCTATGCCCTGACGGATCTGAAGAGCCTGGTGATCTGCACGGATGCAAGCGGCAGTCCGGTCAGGATCAGCGATGTGGCCGAAGTGCAGGATACCAAAAAGGAAACTACCAGTATCAGCCGCATTAACGGGATCAATTCGATCGGGTTGCTGGTCTTCAAACAACCGGATGGCAACGAAGTGGAGATCAGTAAAAATGTTCAGCAATCCATCGTGAATATTGAAAAGATCTATAGTTCCAAAGGATTGAAATTCTCGATCGCCAATGATACATCTGAATTCACACTCACATCTGCACGTGCGGTGATGAAAGATCTGCTGCTGGCAATCCTCCTGGTTTCCCTTGTCATGCTGGTTTTTTTGCACAGCTTCAGGAATTCATTCATCATCATGATTGCCATTCCTGCTTCACTGATCTCGGTCTTCACTGCGATGTACATCCTGAATTTCTCGATGAATCTCATTTCGATGGTGGCCATGTCGCTGGTGATCGGTATCCTTGTTGATGACTCCATCGTTGTCCTGGAAAATATCTACCGGCACCTGGAGATGGGTAAAGACCGGAAGAAAGCGGCACTGGACGGAAGGAATGAAATCAACTACACGGCACTTTCGATCACGATGGTCGATGTTGTAGTCTTCCTGCCGATCGCCATCATAACCAGCATGATTTCAGGATTGCTTCGGCAGTTCACGCTGGTTGTGGTTATGGCGACACTCTTGAGTTTGTTCGTCTCTTTCACAGTCACACCTTTGCTTGCTTCACGAATGGCGAAGCTTGAAAAATACCGGAAAGGGAGTTTGCTGCAGCGACTGATTGATGCCTTTGAGCATGGTATCAGCGCGTTTACAAAGGCATACTCAGGTTCACTGGTCTGGGCATTACGGCACAAGGTCATTACACTTATCGGTGCAACAATACTCTTTTTTGCTTCACTCTCGCTCGTTATTTTTGGATTTATCGGTTCTGAATTTTTAACGATGGGTGACCGTGGCGAGCTGATCATTGTGATGGAGTTGCCAAAAAGTGCCACCATCGAGCAAACCAACCAGCTGACCTTAAAGGCCGAAAAATACATGATGCAAAAACCGGTAGTAACAAGCATTTTTACTTCTGTAGGCTCAACGACAAGTTTCTTTGAAGGAGGCTCCAGCGCTTACAAATCGGAGATGCACATCAAAATGGTGGCAAAGGAAAAACGTAAAGTTACAGCCGAGCAGTTTGCGTTGCAGATGAAACAGGAATTGATGAACCTGATCCCCGGTGTGAAAATCCGGTCAACCATTGTTACGATGATGGGTACATCCGACATGGATCCAATCCAGATCGTCCTGACAGGTCCCGATATTGATACGCTGAATGCCACGGCTGACCGTGTGATGGCGCAGATGAAAAAGATCCCGGGAACGTACGAAGTAAAACTTTCCGTTGAAGCCGGGAATCCCGAAGTGGATATCCGTCTGGATAAAGACAAGATGTCGGATCTTGGGTTATCGACGGCGACGGTGGGCATGACGTTGCAGAATGCATTCAGCGGCAATACAGATGCGAAGTTCCGGATGGGGGAGAATGAGTATGATATCAATGTAATGATGGACCAGTTTAACCGCAAGAGTATCCAGGATATTGCAGCACTTACTTTTGTCAATACACGCGGGCAGCTCATACAGCTGAACCAGTTCGCAACGCTGCGTCCTTCAAGTGGTACAACTGTCCTGCAGCGATACAACAGGGTGCCATCCATTTCTGTCAATTCACAGGTCATAGGCCGACCGGTGGGTTCCGTTGGAGATGATGTGATCAAAATGATGAAGACCATTCCTTTGCCTGCGGAGGTTTCGTTTACACCTGAAGGCGACATGAAATACCAGACCGAAGCATTCGGCAGCATGGGAATTGCCTTCCTGGCGTCGATCCTGTTTGTCTACCTGATCATGGTGGCATTGTATGATTCTTATGTTTATCCGTTTGTGGTTCTGTTCTCAATTCCACTGGCAATCATCGGGGCATTGCTTGCACTGGGCCTGACCATGCAGTCGCTGACGATCTTTTCAATCCTTGGCATCATCATGCTGGTAGGACTTGTTGGTAAGAATGCAATCCTGCTCGTGGATTTTACGAACCAGCGAAAGCGTGAAGGGCTCCCGACGGCCGAGGCGCTCATTGATGCAGGAAAAGTGCGGATGAGGCCGATCCTGATGACAACATTCTCCATGATATTCGGCATGTTGCCTATTGCATTGGCGACAGGTGCTGGTTCGGAATGGAAAAACGGGATGGCCTGGGCGTTGATTGGCGGGCTGACAAGCTCGATGTTTCTCACCCTGATGGTTGTACCGGTTGTGTACACTGTGTTTGACAACATCAAATCCTGGAGTTCGCGATCCGGTAGGGGGAAAAGAGAAACGGGGAGATAAAATCCCCCCGTGGCAGAATTAGGAAGAGTAGATTGTTTGTTATTTTGAATGATCACCGAGGCAGGTCGATGAAGATCTTTTTTCTCAGTTAAACATTAAAAAAATGCCGTGTCGGAACCCACATGTTTGGTGTGTCAACACATTCGATGTGGGAAATATTCCGCTTCCTCCAGCTTTTGATGTAATGCATCTTTCCATCTCCATTCTTTTGCCAGAGTTCTATTGATGCTGGTTGTTCATTTAATTCCTGATCCTTCTGACGAAAGACCGGGAGTCCCAGATTCCTGTTGCTCAGGTTAACGTAGATTCCTGTGATTCCGTTTGGATTGTGAAGGTTTGTGCGATCAATAGAAGGTTTCATTTTTTTTCTTTTTTAACCCGGTAGTTTATTCAGGAGAGATTTGATCACGAGAATAAGCCACCGGGAGTTCTACTTTTGTTGTTTTTAATTTTGCCGGACTTTCCAGGAGGTTTTTAAGCGATTGAGATTACCTAGTCAATAATTCAAATGCTTTTCATTTTTATCCTCCTTTGGAAAGACCTGGCATCAGATTTAAAAATGGTGCAGCATATAAGGTTATGCAAAGGATGTGCCATTTGGATAAGGATGATGAATTCAGTATTTCGTCTTGCACAAATTATTGAAAAATAATGCGATACAGTTGCTCAATGGATTCCGGTTTGTTCGGTTTTATTTAGACCTCTGTTTTTGGTGCGAAATATTTATGGTATTTGTGCGAAAATGAGTATCCTTGAAATTCAGGATCAGAATGAGGAACATTCGATCGGGGAATAATTCCTTGAAGCAGATCTCGGCATTGCTCCGTTATTTCTTCCAAACAGTGAGAGTTTCCCGAATTCCAGGACAAGGCTGATCTCATGTGATCCACCAGAACCCTGGAGCGATCCTGCCATTTGCATGTCATAGCTGTACATGAATTTTATGCTCATTTCGTCGGCAAAGAAATAACGGTAACCTGCCAGCAGCGACAATGCGCTTGCCGAATTGGGTTTCATCGAATTTTTATACCAGGCACCCAGGTAAACATTAAATTTCAGCAGGTTCATGCCGAACTGGATGGTATTGAGTCCATTCTGGTTTTGGTAGATCAGGCCCGGGTTGAATTTCAACGGATCACCGGCTCCCTTTACTGAGGAGTTATAATTTGCGCTGTATCCGTTTCCCGCAACGATGACAAAATCAGTATGTATCACGTATTTCCTGGGCAGGGGAGCTTTATCGGTTGACAGGAAAGACTCATCCGGCTGAAAAAGATGATCGACTGCAAATCCCATCGTTCCATTGACGGAAGAGTTTTCATTTGAATATTGAAGGATGCCACCGACACCAAAATCCGGGAACGTCTTGCTGTTGATGTCCGGCCGCTGGAAAGTAGAAGGATAGATGTTTCCGTATTTCTCGCTGAACTGGTCTGTAAAGACAAAGTCATCCCAGTTCAGGTATCTTTGGATGAAAGCCGCCTTAATCCCGAATTGTGAAATCATGGTGCTTGACAAAGGAACCCTGACGCCGATGTTAAGTCCAACAGTCAGATCCGTGATAAAACCCAGGCCCTCGTCGTTGGAACTGACCATTACACCCAATCCTCCTGATCCCGGAAAATTCCTGTCACCCAGGTCTGCTGAAAAAAAGTACGACCTGAAATCAACCGGCAGGTTTGCAAACTGATCCCGGAAGGAGAACCTTGCCCTGAGCCCGGTATTCAAACCGGTGAAGGCCGGATTATAATACACCGGGGTATTGAAAAATTGTGTAAAATTCGGATCCTGGCTGTATGCGGCTGATGCCGTCAGGAACAATGATAAACTCCAGATAATAGCCGATTTAACGTATGTATTCATGACTGTTTGTTTTTTATTACCTGATTAAAGTGACAGTTCCCATCGTGCTTCCTTTGTTCTTCCCGTTATCTGATCCTTCCCATTCCTTCCCATCCGTGAAAGTTGCTGCGACTTTCCACATGTAAACACCCTGTGGAAGGAGTACTCCGTTAAATGTTCCATCCCAGCCTTCAAGCGGTCTTCCCCTGCCATCGATCGTATTGGATTCCCAGAGCAGGTGGTTCCACGTGTCGTACACCTGGATGTGATAGAGTTTCAGGTTAATGCCAACCGGTTTGAAGAACCGTACATCAAGGTTGACATTGTCGGGAGAGAATGCATTTGGTATAAATAAATTATGGTAAAGGAAATTGAAATCAAGTGTGGTCGTGTCCGAGCAGTTATTGGAAGCCCATGTCACCAGCCTGATCTGGTAATCACCGTCGTTGCTGTAGGTAACCAATGGATTTTCATCGTTCGACTTTTCACCGTTTCCAAAATCCCATTCGTATAATTTTGAATTGACAGATTGATTGTTCATCTGAATCTTGCCATATTTCCCATCAACATCAGTAGTCACGGTGAATGCACTGAGCGGTGACCGTAAAACAGTTTCGGTCTTTGCAGCAGTATCATAGCATCCCAGTCCATCTTTTACCCTCAGCAGGATCTTGTATTTCCCGTCCTCCTTGAAGTCATAGGCAGGGAACTGCAGATTAGATGTATCGGTAACTGAATTGGGATCACCAAAGTTCCAGGCCCAGTTTGTTATTGTGGTATCGCCTTTCTTTGATAGATCAAGGAATGTGGTGACTTCCCTGGAGCAGATCGTCGGCACTGAGAAATCAGCATGTGGCAGTTTGTGTACTTTCACTTGTTTAACGAGCGTATCGGTACAACCCAGTTCACTCTGCATAACTAATTGCACATCGTATGTTCCCGGCCTCTTGTACCGGTGGCTTGCATTCAGGTTACTGCTTGTATTTGCAAGGCCTGATGAAGGTTCTCCAAAGTTCCAGGAAGTGGAAACCAGCGAGAAATATGTGCTGTCGGTCAGATTCACAAACCTGGCAGTGTCACCAAGGCACATGGATGCACCCGCAAAATCTGCAAGTACGCCACGCTGAACATGGATCGTCATGGCATTTGTAGCTGAGATCACAATGCCATCGGACAGTGATTGAATGGTCAGGGTAACATGGTAGTTGCCCGGATCATAATAAATGTGTCTCAGTGACGGAGTTCTTTGCGCATAGCTTGTATCTGTTCCATCACCAAAATCCCAGGTCCACTTGCTGATCAGGTTGAACGGACTTGAGCTATCGAGGAATGTCACTTTCGTATTCGAGCACTTGACGGTGTCATTTGCAGTGAAGATTGCAGAAATACAGGCGATCTGGATCGTCTTCGTGGTTGTATTCCGGCAGCCATTGCCATTGACGACAGTCATCTGCACGTCATAATTCCTGAATGCAGTATAATGATGTGTAACATCCGGAGGAACCGGGCTTGATTGTGTCAGTGTGGTGCCATCACCGAAATCCCAGAGTACGGTATCAACGGCGGCACTGTTTCCAATGGCATGATTCGTGAACACTGCCACACCGTCGCACCTCGTGATAGAATCAAAGTTGAAGTTCGCAACTGGCAATGGATACACGACAACGTTCTTGAAGATGCTGTCGTAACAGTTATCCGAATTCCATGCCAGTAAAAGGACCCTGTGACTTGTTGCGGTGGTGAAAGTGTGCGTGGGTGAGTAATCGTGAGAAGTATTGTGTGTGCCTGATCCCGGGTCATCAAAGTTCCAGGAAACATCGTGCAATGAATCACCACCTGACAGGTTCACAGGCTGGAAAGACATGACATCGCCAAAGCAAACTGCATCTGCCTGGAAGGTGAAATTGAACCCTGGTTTTACAAATACTGCAGGATTGACAATGGTATCCTTGCATCCGTTGGAGTTTGTTACAACCAGTGTCACTACATAATTCGAATCTGTATTTGAATAAGTGTACGTCGGATTAGCCTGAGTCGATGAGAAACCGTCACCGAAAGTCCAGAACCAGCTGACGATGGCTGCTCCCGATCCGGTCGAATGATCGGCAAAGACCACACGTCCTGCAGGGCAGAAGCTGCTGTTATAAGAAAAACTTGCAATTGGTTTTGCGAAGACCACAACAGGCAGCGATAGTTCGTTCGAACACCCGGTATTGCTGAAAACAGTGAGACTTACAGTATACGTACCACCTTGTGCATATGTATGTGTTGGATTCTGCTGGTGTGATGTATCGCCATCACCAAATTCCCAAAGCCATGTATTGATTGAACCTCCCAAAACCGATGACTGATCTGTAAACTGTGCTGCATTACCGGCACATGTTCCGGAAAAGGTGAAGTATACGGAAGGACCAACAGTGACCAATATTTGTTGAGTCGTCAGGCTTGAACAACCCGAACTGTTGGTGACGGTAAGTGTTACATTGTACAAACCGGCGGTCAGGTAAAGATGCGTTGGATTCTGGACAGTCACTGCCGGTGAACCGTCACCGAAATTCCATGACCATGATGTAATGTTCCCGCTGTTGGCAGTTGAATGATCGGTGAAGTGTGTCGGATTGCCAAGACATGAACTGTCTGCACTGAACAATGCCGTCGGGATATGATTGATGCTAATAGCTCTGGCAACAGTATCCTTACACCCATTGACATTAGTGAGTATCATGGTCACGTTATACGTTGTGGCTGCGCTGTAAATATGCAGTGGATTCCGTTCAGTGGAGAAGTTATTGACCCCTGTTGTCGGATCACCAAAGTCCCAGTTCCAGCTCATGAGTGCTCCGCCACCGTTTGGTTGCGAAAGATCGGTGAAGGTTACCGGTGAATTCTGGCAACGTGTATTGCTGTAGTTAAAGTTTGCAATCGGTGCAGAATAGACCGTTACAGGATGCGTAACAGAACCCTGGCAACCATTGGAAGTCCGGATAATGAGTGTGACATTGTATGTGCCTCCATTGGCATAAACGTGCGCGACATTCTGGGGATCCGGGAAGTTGATGACCGTCGAGGTTCCGTCACCAAATGCCCATGTCCATTGTACTACATAACCTTGCGTTGTGAATGATTCATCCGTAAACAGCATCGGTGCGTTTGAGCAATTCCCGGTACTGAAGAGGAATGCAGCACTTGCAGCGCCATTTACCCTGATCAGGTGACTGATCGTGCTGGAGCAGCCATTGATGTTGGTTACAACAAGAGTCACGTTGTAAAGTCCTGCACTTGCATAGAGGTGTGTTGGATTCTGTAGCAGTGAATGAGGAAGTCCATCACCGAAATCCCAGTTCCAAGATACAATGGTTCCAGTAGCAGCGAGTGACTGGTCCGTAAAATGTGTAACCGTTCCAAGACATGCTGTATCAGCAGCAAATTCAGCAGTTGGCGAATCGGAAACAGAGACGATCTTGATGATGGTATCTGTACACATGCTGTTGTTTGTGACGATCAGCTTTACATTGAAGTTCCTGGCTTCGGTAAATGCATGAACAGGATTTTTAATGTGAGAAATGTTGTCAGTCCCGGATAAAGGATCATCAAAATTCCATACCCATGTGTTGATCAGTGTTCCGCCACCCATCTGCGAAATATCGGTGAATTGCATATTCTCACCTTTACAACGGGTATCAGGAAATGCAAAGTTGGCAAGCGGGCTCGGGATGCTGATGACGGTGTGTTCTATAAAACTGTTACAACTGTCAGTCGTCGTGACGGTGAGTCTTACAACATGCTGCTGGGCCGGTCCAAGGAAAACATGAGTCAGGTTTGGAGAGCCGGGATAGTAGATGGTAGTATCAAATCCATCACCAAAATTCCATTCCCACTTTATCACCTGTCCGTGTGAAGTGGTGGACAGGTTGGTATAATTTACCGGAGAACCCGTGCAGACCGGTGAATCGGTCTGGAATTCTGCTGTTGGTTTAGGTGTGATCGTTACATTGAATGTCGTATCATGTGAACATAAATTGGAATTTTTAACGGTCAGCGTTACAGGATATGTTCCCGGCAATGTATAAAGATGACCCGGGTTCTGTTGCGTTGAATGTGCACTTGCATCACCAAAATTCCAGTCCCATGTGAATATGCTGGTTGAATTGGCTGTAGAGAGATCCGTGAACTGTGTCAGATTGCCAAGACATGTGCCAGCATAGGAGAAGTTCACAAACGGAGACTGGTTCACATGGACAAGTTTTGTCATGGTATCGGAACATCCATTGTTGTTCATGATGATCAGCCGGACTGAATAATCTCCACCCTGATCAAAAGTGTGAACAGGATTCTTCAAGGATGAAATGTTATTCGTCCCGGTTGTTGGATTGCCAAAATTCCAGCTCCATGAAATGTTTGTTCCATTGGGTGCAGAACCATCCGTAAACTGAACAGCTTCATCTGAGCACGCTGCAGTATAATAGAAATTGGCAACCGGGTTCGGAGTGATCGTGACCATCTGACTGCTGGCATCAATACAACCCGTAGAATTGGTAATGATCAGTGTTACCGGGTACGTCCCTGCGTGGGTATACAAATGAGATACATTCGGATTATTCGGGAAGATGATCGTATCATTCGGTGTTCCGTCTCCGTAAATCCAAACATGTTTGGAAATATATCCACCTGTTGTATGAGAATAATCGGTAAAAATGACTGCGCTGTTCAGGCAGGTAGGTGCCGAGAATCCGAAGAAAGAAACCGGTGGTGCAGTGATTGTGATGATATGTGTGACGGAATTGGAATATCCGCTCGTATCAGTGATCTGCAAGTTGACGGCATAGTTTCCGATAGCCGGGAACGAATGGGTTGGGTTTTCAATGTTGGAATAACTTCCATCACCAAAATCCCAATGCCATGTTGCCACTGAATTTACATTTGTTGCCACTGTATCGACCGTGAATTGTGCCGGTATGCCGACGCAGGTCCGCTGGTAGGTGAAGTTGACACCGGGAACATTGGCAATGGTAAGGATCATGTTGTCGGTAGCCGGACTGCATGCACTTGCGCCATATCCAACCAATGTCAGGGTTACTGATCCTGATGCGATATCAGCGGCACCCGGAGTATAGACCGGGTTCAGGATGTTGGCATTGCTGAATGTTCCGTTCCCGGATGTATTCCATTGCAGCATGTTGTAGTTTGAAGCAGTTGCTCCTGCGAGTGTATAGGTGCAGGCGGTGCATATGGTAGCATCAGTTCCTGCATTGACAATCGAAGGTTTGCTTATAACCAGCAGTTTTGTATCAATTGCATCATTACATGGAGCGTTAGATGCGATGAGTTTCAGGTTTACAAATCCTGCGTTTATGTCAGCCCCGCTGGGATAGTATGTCGGGTTCAGCGATGACGGGTTCATGAATGTCCCGGTGCCGGTTGTTGTCCAGATTACATTTGAATAATTGGATGCAGTTGCATCGGTGATAGGATAATGCTGTCCTGAACATATGGAATCATCGGCTCCTGCGTTGACCACCGGTGTATGCATGAAATGCAGCACAAAAGAATCGGATGTATTACCCGTACAAGGCAGCGTAGCATTTGCGTGTAATGTAAGGATTACACCTCCCGATGCTACGTCTGCCATACTTGGGTTATAGGTTGGAGTGAGCGTTGTGATCCCGGTAAAGGTTCCTGAACCGGAAGTTGCCCATGTCAGTGATGAATAGTTCGTTGCGGTTGCTCCGGAAACTGTATATGGAGCGGCTTCGCAGGTTGCACCGTCAGGCCCTGCTTCAACAGCCGGCAGGTTGTCGATGGTCAGGATCATATAATCGGTAGCTCCCGTGCATGGTGCATTCTGTGTCGTCAGCGTGATTGTTACTGAGCCTGAAGCAATGTCAGCCGGACCTGGAACATACGTTGGTGTAAGTGTTCCCGGGTTGATGAATGTTCCGGTTCCCGAAGATGTCCATTGCAGTGAAGTGTAATTTGTTGCGGATGCACCTGTGACAGTAAAGTTTGTAGTCTGGCAGATTGTTGCATCAGGGCCGGCATTGGCTGTAGCCAGATCACGTATATGCATTACGGCTACATCTGATACGACGGCACTGCATGGAAGTACACCATGGGCAGTGAGAGTAAGGATGACAAATCCTGCAGTAATATCGGCAGCGCTTGGAATATAAACCGGCGTTATGCTTGTTCCGTTAATAATCGTTCCGGTGCCGCTGGTTGTCCAGTTGAGCGTGGAATAGTTGCTGGCACTTGCCCCGGTGATCGTATTCGGGCCGGGACATAAGGAAGCATCGGGACCGGCATCTGCGATTGGTCCGGCAGTAAATGAGATCGTCATTGCATCGGTTGCGTTTCCGCAAGGCGCATTTGCCACTGCTGTCAACGTCAGAATTACTGAGCCTGCAGTATAATCTGCGGCGCTGGGGTTATAGGTCGGATTGATGGCTCCAGGATTTGTGAATGTACCAGTTCCGCTGGTCGTCCAGTTCAGTGATGCAAAGTTTGAAGCTGTTGCATCAAAAATGGTGTAGTTGCTTCCACTGCAGATGATGGCATTGGATCCTGCATCAACGATTGGGGAAGTCCAGATCGAAAGGAGCATTGCGTCAGAAACGCCACCAGCACAAGGTGCTGTATTACCGGCATTCAGTGTTAAAGTTACGGTTCCGGCTGTGATATCTGCGATGCCTGGGATGTATGTCGGGGTAAGGGTATTCCCGTTGAGGAATGAGCCGGTCCCGGTTGTTGTCCAGTTTAATGATGAGTAATTTGCAGCAGTTGCTGAAATAACATTGAAGTTGCTTCCACGGCATACCGATCCGTCAGGCCCTGCATTTGCAGTTGCCGGTGCCGTAAAGTTCAGGACCATTACATCACTTATGCTTCCAATGCAGGGAGCCAGTGCATTTGCATGAAGTGTCAGCATTACATTCCCGTTTGCAACATCTGTTGCACTTGGCAGATAGGTTGGTGCGATCGTATTGGTATTTGTCAGGATACCGGTTCCGCTGGTTGTCCAAACAAGTGATGAATAAGATGAAGCAGTTGCACCGGCAATCGTGTAGGCTGCAAGCCCGCAACTTGTGGCATCTGGACCGGCATTTGCAACAGGTGATGGAGTCACTGTTACGACGATGGTATTTGATGGCAAACTCTGGCAAGTAGAAGCACCCGAGATCTGTACGGAATAACTCCCGGAAACGGTCACGCTTATTGACTGAGTGGTTGCCCCGTTTGACCAGAGATAGGTATACCCTGATGGTGCTGCTGTCAACGTTACACTGTTTCCCTCACAGAATGACGTAGGTCCACCGGCTGTAATTGTCGGAACTGGTGGCATTGGAGCAGTTGTTACCGCTAAGGCTGATGTTGGTCCGTTACCGCATGCGTTTGTCGCATAAACCGTGATGTAACCGGAAATTGCGGCAAGACCAAAATCTACGGTGATGTTTGTCGTTCCTGCACCGCCTGTTATTGTTGCACCCACAGGTACTGACCATGTGTAACCTGTCGCTCCCGGAACCGGTGCAATTGAGTAGGTTATTCCTGTACTTCCAAGACATGCTGTCGCCTGTCCAAAAACACTTCCCGGGTTAGCCGGAAGATTGTTCACCTCTACTGCGAATGGTTGTGAAACAGCACCGGATCCGCATGCATTGACACCGAATGCAGTGATATTTCCTGAAACTGCTGTTGGTCCAAAATCTACAACAATTGTATGGGTATTATTTCCGGCTGCGATGGTTGCACCGGCTGGTAAATTCCATGTATAGGTCAATGCGTTGGTGATAGGTGCGACGGAATAAACAACACCGGTCTGTCCCTGGCATACAGGAGTGATACCGGCTATTGTCCCTGCATT
>TBL_comb47_HYPODRAFT_10004040_pt1 | contig 17023 bp, 13 predicted proteins | sample TroBogypolimnion_40_FD_10682 | JGI IMG/M metagenome (IMG submission 10682)
GGGCCATGCCCACCCGCTGCTTCATGCCGCCGGAGAGCTCCCGGGGGTAGGCCTCCTCGAAGCCCTCCAGACCCACCAGACTGATGGCCCGGTGGGCCTTGGCCTTGATGGTCTCCTCGTCCAGCCCTTGGGCCTGGAGCACCGTCTTCACGTTGGCCTCCACCGTCATCCACGGGTAGAGGGCGAAGTTCTGGAAGACGATGGCCACGCCCGGGTTGAGTCCGTCCATCTCCTCGCCGTGGTAGAAGGTCCGGCCCTTGGTGGGCTTGATGAGGCCGGCGAGGATGCGCAGGATGGTGGACTTTCCGCAACCGGAGGGGCCGATGAGGCAGACCACCTCGTTGGCGCGGACATCCAGGTTGATGTCCTCCAGCACCCGCAGGGGGTGGCCGGTCTCCCGCTCGAAGGACTTCTGGATGCCCTTCAGCTCGCAGATGACTTCATGCGGCCCTTCATGGGCCACAACCTTCGGCCGGCCATGGCCTTTGGCCATGCCATGGCCCTCCGCTCCTGCTTCGGGATCGTGATTGCCGTTCATGGCGTGCATCATGACTGCCTCACTTCGACAGGGAATAATTGGTTTCGGCGATCTTGTAGAGGGGCTTCCAGACCAGGCGGTTGAACAGCACCACGGTGGCGGCGAGCACGAGGGTGGAGGCCGCCAGGAGCGGGAAGTTCCTCGATTCACCCGCCTGGCTCACGATGGCGCCGAGGCCGAAGGTCTGCAAGGTGGGTCCGCTGATGTTGTAGTACTCGGACACGATGCTGGCGTTCCAGGCGCCCCCGGCCGCCGTGAGGCAGCCCGTCACCAGGTAGGGGAAGATGGCGGGCAGGTAGAGGTTGCGGAAGCGCTGCCAGCGGCTGAAGCCGAAGGCCGTTCCCACCTCCCGCAGGTCGCTGGGGATGGCGCTGGCCCCGGCGATGACGTTGAAGAGGATGTACCACTGGGTGCCCAGCAGCATGAGGACGATGCTGCCCCAACCGAGGCCGATCCTGAGCGAGGCGAGGACCGCCACCACCACGGGAAACAACATGGGTGCCGGGAACGAGGCCGCCACCTGGACGATGGGCTGGAAGATCCGCGACAGGCGCTGGGAGAGGCCGATGGCGAGACCCGCGGGCAGGGTCCAGCAGAGTCCGATGAGGATGGAGGCCATGACCCGCGCGAAGGTCAGTCCGGCGGCCTTGAGGAGGGTCCACCAGGCGCTTGCGGGGAGCTGGTGCAGGAGGTGGACGATGCCGAATCCGCCCAGGAAGAGGAAGCCTGACAGGACCACGAGGGCGCCCAGGGACAGCCAGGGGGCCGCATGGGCCGCCCGGTCGACCCCGCCCTCCACCAGCAGCTGCTTCGGGACCGGGTGGCGGTGCTGCTGCTTCCGGCGCCGCCTGGCCCGCCAGCGGTCCCACCGCCGGATGAGCCGTGAGCCGCGGATGAGGTTGAGGAACCAGCTCTGGGAATCCGCCACCTGGACCGTGTCCTCGATGCGGAAGCGCTGGGCCCAGACCACAATGGGCCGCCACAGCACCTGGTCCAACAGCACGATCATGAGGATCATCGCCGCCACGGCCCAGAGCTGGGCCCGGGCGTCGCCCCGTTCCACCGCCACGCTCATGTAGGATCCGAGACCGGGCACCCGCATGTCCTTGTCGCCCAGCTTGAAGGCCTCCACCAGCATGAGGAAGAACCAGCCGCCGGCCATGCTCATCATGCTGTTCCAGGCCAGGCCCGTGGTGGCGAAGGGGAGCTCGATCCACTTGAAGCGTTGCCACCAGTTGAAACGGTACACCGTGCCGGCCTCCTGCAACTCGGCGGGCACGCTCTTCAGGGAATGGTAGAGGCTGAAGGTCATGTTCCAGGCCTGGCCCGTGAAGATGGCGATGATGGCCGTGAGTTCAAGCCCGACGTTGCTGTGCGGGAAGATGGCCACCAGGGCAAGGATGAGCGGAACGATGAAGGTCATCACCGGGATGCTCTGGAGGATGTCGAGCAGGGGCACCAGCAGCCGTTCTGAGCGGGTGTCCTTGGCGGCCCAGTAGGCGTAGACCAGGGTGAAGACGAAGGAGAGCACGTAGGCCGTCAGCCCCCTCATCATGGAAAAGAAGGTGTACTTGGGCAGGGCCCAGGGAGACAGGTCAATCTCCAGCACGGGCCGCTGGATATCCGTCCACTGGCGGCCCAGGAGGATGAGCCCGTACAGCATGCCGAAGGCCGAGGCCACGAGCAGGAGGTCCACCCAGCGCCGCCGTCGGAGGGGCGCGAACAGGGCGTTGGCCTGCCCCCACATGGTATTGAAGAACTGGTTCATCATGGTTCGGGCCTGATTTCAGCCAGGGGTGCGGCTGGCCACGTCCCGGAGGGCAAGGGGCGGCGCCCGGCGCGGTGCTGCGTCGAACTCCTCGCCGATAGTGCCGCTATCGCCATCGTCGTCCTCCTTGCCTCGCTTGGGCGGCGCCCCTTGCGCGGCCGCCTTCATATTTGAAATCAGGCCCGCAGTCCGGAGGAGCGGAGGCGGCTCGCGGAAGCGGGCCCACATCCAGTTCAAGGTGCGGATTCGGGGGAGCGGGAAGGTGCCGCCTCAACAGGCGGCGCGACTCGACGGAGGTTCAGAGAGGTCAGCGTGTCGTCCCATCGAACCTCCTTTCCAGCGCCAGGGCCGTGCTCAGTCTGTGCCACCGTCCGGTCCCGGTCAACCAAGGTTACCTTCACCGGATCGGCCGATGGCGTCACCATGGGGAATTCACATAAAGGTCACTTCCATGGAGCGGGACCGGCATGGCGACGGCTGAGGAGCGGGTGCTGGCCTTGGCCGTGGCCCGGGGGCTGCTTGAGCCCGGGCTCGCCCGGGGCGCCGACCTCGCGGAGCTGGTCGCCTCCGGGCAGCTGTCGGAGGCCGCCTGGCGGAGGCTGGTCCTGGACCTGGCCGACATGGAGACCGACGAGGCCAACCACTGGTCCATGGAGATCACGGCCGGCCTGAGCACCGAGGGGCCCGGATCGCCCCCGGAGGGCGAATCGGTGGGCTCCTCGGGTGNCAGCCACCCGGCCAGGGGACTCCGGCAGGGCAGCATCTTCCAGGCCCAGCGGCTCGCCCAGTGGGGCCGCTTCGAGGCCCTGGAACTGCTGGGCGAAGGGGGCATGGGNCGGATCTTCCGGGCCGTGGATCCGCGCCTCCACCGGGCGGTGGCCCTGAAACTGCTGCGGCGCGACGATCCCGACCTCCTCCAGCGGTTCATCCAGGAGGCTCAGCTCCAGGCCCGGGTGGATCACCCCAACGTGTGCCGGGTCTACGAGGTCGGCGAGTGGCGCGGCCAGCCCTACATCGCCATGCAACTCCTCCGCGGCGAGACCCTGCAGCAGGCCGCGCCGGACCTGCCGCTGGAGGCCCTGCTCCGCCACATGGCCGAGGTCTGCGAAGGCGTCCATGCGGCCCACCGGGTGGGTCTGGTCCATCGGGACCTGAAGCCGGCCAACCTGATGGTCCACCGCGCCGAGGACGGTTCCACCCATGCCTGTGTGCTCGATTTCGGCCTGGCCCGCGGAGTCGGAGACGGCAGGGGGCTCACCGAGACGGGCCGGGTGATGGGGACCCTGAGCTACATGTCCCCGGAGCAGGTACGCGGCCTCACGGCCCAGGTGGACCGGCGCTCGGATGTCTATGCGCTGGGGGCGACCCTCCACGCGCTGCTGACCGGGGAGCCTCCCTTTGCCGGCGAGGGCCTGGAGTGCATGTCGCACATCGTGAAGGACGACCCGGTCCCGCTCCGGCGTCTCCTGCCCACCCTCCCCGTCGATCTGGAGACCGTGGTGCTCACCTGCCTCCAGAAGGACCCTCGGCGCCGGTACGCCACGGCCCGGGCCCTCGGGGAGGACCTGCAGAGCATCCTCGAGGGCGAACCCATCCGGGCCCGTCCGGCCACTCCCGCCGAGCGGATCCTCCGCTGGGCCCGCAGGCGGAAGGCCCTGGTGGCCGCCTCGGCGGCCGTACTGCTCACCATCGTCCTCTTCGGCGGAATCGCTCTGCGGGAGCGGCTGCGGGCCCGGGTCCAGGCCGCCCATGCCCAGCGCTTCGTCCAGGCCGCCGAACGCATCGAGGCCCTGGCGCGCTATCTCCGCCTGCAGCCCGCCCGGGACCTGACGCGGGATCAGGCGGACCTGCGCTCCCGGGTGGCGGCGCTCGCCCTGGAGGCGCAGGCGGCCGGGCCCCTGGCCGAGGCCCCGGGCGCCTATGCCCTGGGCCGCGCGCGCCTGGCCCTGGACGACCCCGGCGGAGCCCGGGAGCGGCTGGAGCAGGCCTGGGCCATGGGGTTCCACACGCCGGAGGCCGCCCACGCCCTGGGCCGGGCCCTGGCGGCGATCTACCAGGCGGAACTCGGGAAGGCCTATGCCCTGCCCGACGCGGACCTCCGGCAGCGGCGGCTGGAGGAACTGAAGCGCACCCTCCAGCTGCCCGCGGCCGACTGGCTTCGGCGGGGGGCCGGCGCCAGCCTCGAGCCCCCGGCCTTCCGCACGGGGCTGCTCTTGCTGATGGAGGGGCAGCCCCGGGAGGCCGTGCGGCTGGCGCGGGAGGCCCAGGCCCAGGCGCCCTGGTTCTACGAGTCCCTGCGCCTGGAGGCCTAGGCCTGGCTGGCCCAGGCCCATGCGGCCTCCAGTGCCGAGGAAGCGGAGCCCGCCATCCGGACAGCCGGAAGCCTGCTGGCCGAGGCCGAGGCGCGCGCGCCCTGCGACGTGGACCTCCTCAGGCTCGACATGCGGCGCTGGCAGGAGACCATCGCCCTGGGTTGGCAGTCCGGCTCCGATCCCAGGGCGCCGGTGATGGCCCAGGTGGCCGTGGCGGACCGCTGGGCCACCCTGGAGCCCGCCGCGGCGTTGCCCCTGGCCTGGCGCGCCCGGGCCCGCGGAGAGATGGCGCGCTTCCTCGCGTACCGGGAGATGGATCCAGCGGACTGGGCCACCCGGGCCAAGGCGGACGCTTCTGAGGCGCTGCACCGGGACCCCAACGAGGTCGAGGCCTGGGTGGCCCAGGCCTCGGTCCTGCGCACCGAGGGCTTCCAGTTATTGGACCAGGGAAAGGACCCCGCCCCACGGCTGCAGGAGGCCCTGGCCATGGCCGACCAGGGCCTCCGCCTCGACCCGGGGCACGTGGTCCTCCTCAACATCCGCAACTCCGCCCTGCTCCCCTGGATCGACGCGGCCCGGATGCGGGGGACCTACGACCGCGCCGCGGCCGAGCCCTACCTCCGGGAGGCGCGTGCGCTGGCCGCAAGCCATCCCGAGGAAGCCTACTACCAGTCCAACCTGGGGGGTCTGGCGCAGGCCATGGCCAAGGCCGAGCTGGCCTCCGGCGGGGATCCCTCGGCCGATGCGGAGGAGGCGGTGCATGCCTACGAAGCGGGGCTGAGGACCCAACCGGGTCATGCGGGATTCCACCGGGGCATCCTCATCGCCCTGGACGTCCTGGCCCGGGCGATGGTCCAGGCCGGGAAGGATCCTGCGGTCATCGTGGAGCGGGCCCGGGGGGCCTTCCAGCGGGCCCGGGATGCCCAGGCGCCACTGGCGACCTTGGCCCCCTACTTCATGGATGTCCTGGTTTCCGCGGCCTCGCAGGCTTCCACGCAGGGCCAGGATCCCGGAGCCTACCTGAAGGAGGCGGGTCGGCTGCCATTCTCTGATGGCCGAAGTACGGAATACCCCGTGGAATTTGGCGCGATCCGGCTCCGCTATCTGGCCCTCCTGCTGCGCTCGGGACCTCCGGCCCAGTCCCTTCGGCTCCGCGAGGCGGGGGAAGCCATTGCCAGCTCCCTGCTCCGCCGCAAGCCTGTGGACCCAGGGTTCTGGATGACCCTGGCAGGCTTCAAGGCGGCCTGCGGCGACCTGGTCGCCGCGGGCCAGGCCAGGGCGCGGTGCAGGGCCCTGAATCCGCGGTGGCGGGGCTACTAGCCGTTGACAGGGTTCGGCGGCGCCTTGCACAGGAAGGCCGGCTTGTGTCCGTCCTCCTTGGGGTGGTGCCAGATCCTATTCACCACTTCGGGGGTGAGGACGAGGTGGGGCTTCTCGCCGATGATCGGGCCGCCGTTCGGGAAGTGATGGAGGAATTCCTCCCGGCTCATGACCTTGCCCTCGGCGGGGCCGCCCTTCTCGTAGAACTTCCCCAGGACATCGATGGCCCGGTCACTCCAGACGAGGGCATCACAGTTCTTCGGGTCGAGGGTGTGGACCCTTGTGGTGCCGTCGGGCATGAGCACGTGCAGGATGATGCCGGTGATGCGCGGGCGCTGGGGTTCTGTCTTGGTGGATTTCTTGGCGGGCATGGTGCTCCTCAGGGCAGGACCTGGCACGGCCAGGCGGGTTCAGGGTCTCGGCACCGCCTGCAGCAGCTGGGTGATGGCCAGGTCCGTGGTGGCTCCGTCGGCCTCGCTCTCGAAGGTGAGCAGCAGGCGGTGGCGCAGCACGTCCGGGGCCAGGTCCACCACGTCCTGGGGCAGCACGTGGTCGCGGCCCTGGAGGTAGGCCAGGGCGCGGGACGAGGACTGGAGCGCCAGGGAGGCCCGGGGGCTGGCGCCGCAGCGGAGCAGCTCCTTGCCCTTCCAGGCCCGGCCGTGGCCGGGCCTGGTGGCCTGCACCAGCTGCACGATGTAGCTGCGGATGGCCTCATCCAGGCGCACCTGCTCGGCCTCGCGGCCCGCCGCCAGCAGGCTCGGGCCGTCCACCACCGGGTGCACCTGGTCGCCATTCAAGTGGGCGCGGCGCAGCACCTCCACTTCCTCGTCCTGCTTGGGGTAGTCCACCCGGAGCTTGAAGAGGAAGCGGTCCATCTGCGCCTCGGGCAGGGGGAAGGTGCCCTCCTGCTCCAGGGGGTTCTGGGTGGCCAGCACCAGGAAGGGAGCCGGCAGGGGGAAGCTGTCCTCGCCCAGGGTGACCTGGCGCTCCTCCATGGCCTCCAGCAGGGCCGCCTGGACCTTGGAGGGGGCGCGGTTGATCTCGTCGGCCAGCAGGAGGTTGGCGAAGATGGGGCCGCGCTTGGGCGTGAAGGTGAGCTGCCTGGGATCGAAGATGAGGGTGCCCACCACGTCGCTGGGCAGCAGGTCCGGGGTGAACTGGATGCGGCGGAAACTGGTGTGGCTGGCCGCGGCCAGGGTCTTGATGGTGCGCGTCTTCGCCAGGCCCGGCAGGCCCTCCAGCAGCACGTGGCCGCGGCAGAGGAGGGCCACCAGGAGTCGGTTCAGCAGCTGGGTCTGGCCCACGATCACCTTGCGGCATTCGGCGAGCAGCGGTTCCAGAGCGTGGGCGGAAGGGGAGGCCATGGCGGGTCCGGGGAATGGTTTCATCTTGACTGGAATCACCAGGCCCCGTCACGCCGCCGTTGACCCACGGTAAGTGCTTACGCCCGTGACGGCGGATGCTAGGCTCCGGGGAATCCCAGAACCCAGGTTGCATGCCATTGGAGGATCTATGCGGACCGCCGTCATCGTCGAAGCCAAGCGCACCCCCGTCGGCCGGGGCGTCAAGGGCAGCTACGCCGCCACCCGCCCCGAGCAGCTGGGCTCCGTGGTGCTCGAGGCCATCAAGCCCCTGCTGAAGGACTGGTCGGGCCTGGAGGACGTGCTGGTAGGCTGCGCCATGCCCGAGGGCGAACAGGGCATGAACCTGGCCCGCCTCATCAGCTTCCGGGCGGGACTGCCCATCACCGCCGGGGCCGCCACCATCAACCGTTTCTGCGGCAGCAGCCAGGAGACCATGCTCATGGCGGCCCGGGCCATCATGGCGAACCAGGGCGACCTGTTCCTCGCGGGCGGCGTGGAGAGCATGTCCAAGGTGCCCATGATGGGCTTCAACGTCAGCCTGGACCCCTACCTCACCCAGAACTACCCGCAGGCCTACTGCAACATGGGCGTCACCGCCGAGAATCTGGCCAAGGAATACAAGCTCACCCGCCGCGAGTGCGACGAGTTCGCCTATCAGAGCCACCAGAAGGCCGCCGCCGCCTGGAAGGCCGGAAAGTTCGAGAAGGAGGTCGTGCGCTTCGAGGCCAAGGGTCTCGACGGCAGGCCGGTCACCCTGCAGCAGGACGAGTGTGTCCGCGCCGACACCTCGCTCGAGAAGCTGGGCGAGCTGAAGCCCGCCTTCCTGGCGGAGGGCCTGGTGACCGCCGGCAACAGCTCCCCCATCACCGACGGGGCCGCCTTCCTGCTCGTGATGGAAGAGGGCCTGGCGAAGTCCCTGGGCCTGAAGGCCCGGGCTCGCATCATCGGCGGCGCCGTGGCCGGCGTGGAGCCGGAGCGCATGGGCATCGGCCCGGTGCCCGCCGTGAAGAAGGTGCTGGATCGCTTCGGCCTGAAGCTGGACCAGATCGATGCGATGGAGCTGAACGAGGCCTTCGCGGCCCAGAGCCTGGCCGTGATCCGCGAGGGCGGTTACGACCCCGCCAAGGTGAACGCCTGGGGCGGCGCCATCGCCATCGGCCACCCCCTGGGCGCCAGCGGCGCCCGCATCCTCACCACCCTGCTCAACCGCCTGGAGACCGATGGCGGCAAGTACGGCATCGCCACCATGTGCATCGGCGGCGGCCAGGGCATCGCCTCCATCCTCGAAAAAATCTAATCCACAGATTTCACAGATTCACACAGATTCAACTGAGGCAATCGTGGAGCCCAAGGACCCGGATACCTACGCCATCATCGGTGCGGCCATGGAGGTCCACCGAGTGCTTGGATGTGGGTTTGCCGAATCTGCATACCAGGAAGCACTGGCCCTTGAACTGCAGCATCGGAACATCCCATTTCGCCGGGAAGTGGCCCTAGAAATCGAGTACAAGGGCCAGAAACTGAACACGGCCTATCGTGCAGACTTCATCTGTTTCGACCGCGTGATTGTCGAGTTAAGGCCCTGGCACGAATGGGCCCCATCGAAGATGCCCAGTTGATGAATTATCTGAAAGTGACAGGAATGCCTGTGGGCCTTCTGGTCAACTTCGGAGCACGATCCCTCGAATCCAAGCGAATGGTGGGCGTCTCCAACTATGAGCACCGACCTGAATCTGTGAAATCTGTGGAATCTGTGGATTAATAGGAGTTTTTTATGATCATCAAGAAGATCGGCGTACTGGGTTCGGGTGTGATGGGTTCGGGCATCGCGGCCCACGTGGCGTCGGCGGGCTGCTCGGTGGAGTTGCTGGACATCGTCATCGACGAGGCGGCCCCGGACAAGCTGGCGGAGGGGGCCCTGGCGGCCCTCGCGAAATCCAAACCGGCCCTGGCGATGCACCCTTCCTTCCTGAAGAAGATCCGGCCCGGCAACCTGCGGGACCACCTGGATCGCCTGGCGGACTGCGACTGGGTGGTGGAGGTGGTGAAGGAGGACCTGGCCATCAAGCGCGAGCTGTACGGGCGGCTCGAGCCGCACCTCAAGGTCGGGGCCTGGATCAGCTCGAACACCTCGGGCATCCCGTTGAAGCTGCTGGTGGAGGGTCGCAGCGACGCCTTCCGGCAGCACTTCGTCATCACCCACTTCTTCAACCCCGTCCGCTACCTCCGCCTGCTGGAGTTCGTGAAGGGGCCCGAGGTGGGCGAGGTGGAGGCGCAGGCCTTCCGCACCTGGCTGGAGGAAGGTCTCGGCAAGGAAGTGGTGCCCGCCTACGACAGCCCCACCTTCATCGGCAACCGCATCGGCATCCACGGCATCATGGCCACCCTCCACCTGGCCCTGGCGGAAAAGATCCCCTTCGAGGTGCTGGACCTGGTGCTGGGCGACGCCGCCGCCCGGGCCAAGAGCGCCGCCTTCCGCACCGCGGACCTGGCGGGTGTGGACATCCTCGCGGCCACGGCCAAGAACGTCTACGACCTCTGCCCGAACGATGAGGTGCGGGACACCTTCAAGTTCCCGGAGTTCCTCCAGTGGATGCTCGACCAGAAGCTCTTCGGCAACAAGGTGAAGCAGGGCTTCTTCAAGAAGGGCCCCAAGGACGAGAAGGGCCGGAAGACCTTCCTGGCCATCGATCCCGCCACCCGCGAGTACGTCCCCCAGGTGCGAAAGGACTGGCCCATCCTGAAGGACCTGAAGGGCATCGACGATCCCGCCGAGAAGGTGCGGACCCTGCTCACCAGCGACTCTGAAGCCGGCCGCCTGGCCTGGCGCTGCATCGCCCCCAACCTCACCTACGCCGTGAACCGCCTGGGCGAGGTGACGGACGGACCGCTGAACGTGGACCGCGCCATCAAGAACGGCTTCGCCTTCGAGCTGGGGCCCTTCGAGCTCTGGGACACCCTGGGGGTCGAACGGGTGGCGGCCCGCATGCGCTTCGAGGAACGGCCCATCGCGCCACTGGTGGAGCAGATGCTGGCCAAGGGCCTCACCGGCTTCTACCGCTGGGAGCACGGGGTCCCCGTGGCCCAGCTGAACCCCAAGACGCTGGCCTATGATCCGATCCTCGAAGACAAGCGGGTGATCATCCTCAGGCGCGAGGAGGGCCGGGGCAAGGTGGTGGCCGAGAATGGCAGCTGCCAGCTCCTCGACCTGGGCGACGACGTGGCCTGCCTCGCCTTCCGCTCCAAGATGAACGCCCTGGACGACGGCATCATCGGCCTGATGGAAGAGACGGTCCGGAAGCACGTCCCAGGCCGCTTCAAGGGTCTGGTGCTTGGCAACCAGGGCCAGCACTTCAGCGCCGGGGCGAACCTCGTGATGGTCCTGAACGCAGCCAAGGACAAACAATTCGACCTGATCGAGGAGGTCGCCCGGCGCCTTCAGTACGCCGCCCGCATGCTCACCTACGCGCCGTTCCCCACGGTGGCGGCCCCCTTCAACCTGGCCCTGGGCGGCGGCTGCGAACTTTCCATGGCCTGCCAGCGGGTGGTGGGTCACGCGGAACTCTACATCGGCCTGGTGGAGGTGGGCGTGGGTGTCATCCCCGCGGGCGGGGGGTGCCTCCAGATGCTGCTCCGCATGGAGGACGCCCTGACCGCCAAGGGCGAGCTGGGGCCCATGCCCAAGGTGAAGGCCAGCTTCCAGGGCATCGGCACCGCCACCGTGCACACCAGCTTCGACGAGGCCCAACGGAACGGCTACCTGCGTCGCACGGACCGCCGGGTGATGAACAAGGCCTTCCTGCTGCACGAGGCCAAGCAGGAAGTGCTGAGGATGGCCGCGGACTTCCAGCCCGTGAAGGAGCGCACCCTGCGCCTGCCGGGGCGGGGCGGCAGCGAGGCCCTCAAGATGGCCGTGCGCGACTTCCAGCTGCAGGGCCTGGCCAGCGAACACGACGCCATCATCATGGGCGAGCTGGCGAACATCCTCTGCGGCGGCGACGTGAGCCTCGTGCAGGAGGTCAGCGAGGAGCGGATTCTCGAGCTGGAGCGCCAGGCCTTCGCCCGCCTGTGCAGCTTCGAGAAGACCCAGGCCCGCATGGAGTCGATCCTCAAATCCGGGAAGCCGCTGAGAAACTAGAAGCTCCGCCATTTTGTGACTTAAGCCGCCTTTCCCCGGGCGGCTTTTTTTCGGTGTTGCCAGGGTGTAACAAGCTCGGAACACTTGGGTCGATCGACATCCATCACACACATTCAGGAGGCACTGTGAGCGGGAATTCCCAGTCAACTCCACGCGTAGCGGTCATCGTCGGACCCTACCTCTCCGGAAAGACCTCCTTGATGGAGAGTCTTCTCTTCGTGGCAGGGGCCCTGCCGCGCAAGGGCTCCGTCAAGGAGGGGAACACCGTCGGCGACGCTTCCCTGGAGGCCAAGGCCCGGCAGATGAGCGTGGAGGCCAGCCTCGCCGCCTGCAGCTACCAGGGCGAGGGCTGGACCCTCATCGACTGCCCGGGTTCCGTGGAGTTCCGCCAGGAGGCCGTCCACGCGGTCATGGCCGCGGACATTGCCGTGGTGGTCTGCGATCCCGACCCGGCCCGGGCCCTGATGGCCGCTCCGGCCCTGAAGTTCCTCGACGACCACAAGATCCCCCATGTCCTGTTCATCAACAAGATGGAGGCGCCCGGCAGCGCGGGAAAGCTGAAGGACGTGCTTAACGCCCTGCAGCTGGTGTCCGAGCGGCCCCTGGTGCTCGTGGAGGTCCCCCTCCGGGAGGGGGACCAGATCACCGGCTACGTGGACCTCATCAGCGAGCACGCCTTCAAGTACGAAGCGGACAAGGATGCGGACCTGGTGCAGCTGCCCGACTCGGTGGTGCCCGAGGAAAGGGAGGCCCGCCAGCTCCTGCTGGAAAAGCTCGCGGACTACGATGACCACCTCATGGAAGAGCTGCTCAGCGACCTGGTACCCCCCCAGGAGGAGGTTTCGGAGGACCTGGCCAAGGATGTGCGGGATGACCTGCTGGTGCCCGTCTTCTTCGGCTCCGCCGAGAGGGACTCGGGTGTGCGCCGCCTCTTCCAGGCCCTCTGCGACGAGGCGCCCCGCGTGGAGACGACCGCCACCCGCCTGGGCATTCCCGAGGGCAAGGACACCCTGGTGCAGGTCTTCAAGACCGTCCACGCCCAGCACGTGGGCAAGCTGAGCATCTCCCGCGTGTGGCGCGGCGAGGTGGTGGACGGCACCTCCCTGGCCGGCAACCGCGTCAGCGGGATCAACAAGCTCTTCGGCGCCCAGCAGATCAAGCAGCAGAAGGCTACGGTCGGCGAGGTCGTGGCCCTGGGCCGCATGGACGAGGTGCACACCAGCGAGGGCCTGACCCCCACCGCTAGGCTTGAGCTGGCCTGGCCCGAGCCCATGCAGCCCATGCTGGCCCTCAGCCTGCACACCACCAAGAGCGGCGACGATGTGAAGCTGTCCCTGGCGCTGCAGCGGCTCTGCGAGGAGGACGCCTCCCTGAAGGTGGAACAGAACGCCGAGACCCAGGAGCGCATCCTCTGGGGCCAGGGCGAGGTGCACCTCAAGTGCGCCCTGGACCGCCTCAAGAGCCGCTTCGGACTGGACGTCCTGCACCACCCGCCCATGGTCCCCTACCGGGAGACCTTCACCAAGGCCGCCAAGGTCCATGGCCGGCACAAGCACCAGACCGGCGGCCATGGCCAGTTCGGCGACGTCTGGCTGGAGGTCAAGCCCAGGCAGCGCGGCGAGGGCTTCGAGTTCGAAGAGAAGATCGTGGGCGGGGTGGTGCCCAAGAACTTCTTCGGTGCGGTCGAGCATGGCATCGTGGACTGGATGAAGCGGGGCCCCCTGGGTTTCCCCGTGGTGGACATCTATGTGGCCCTGGTGGACGGCAGCTACCACACCGTGGACAGCTCCGACATGGCCTTCAAGACCGCCGCCCGCATCGGCATGACCGAGGCCGGGGCCGTCTGCCATCCGGTGCTGCTGGAGCCCATCTGCGAGGTTCACATCGCCGTGCCCAGCGAGTTCACGCCCAAGGCCCAGCGCCTGGTGACTGGAAGGCGTGGAGGCCAAGTCCTCGGCTTCGACGCCCGGCCCGGCTGGACCGGCTGGGACCTCGTGTCGGCCTACATTCCCCAGGCCGAGATGGGCGACGTGGTGGTGGAACTCCGCAGCCTCACCATGGGCGTCGGTTCCTTCACCTGGGCCTTCCACCACCTGCAGGAACTCGTGGGCCGCGACGCCGACAAGGTGGTCGAGGCGCGGAAGGCGACCAAGGCGCCGGCCTGATCGATGGGCAAGGACATCCGGCTCGTCTGGGCTCCGGCCCGGGCGGGTCGGAGATAGGAAAAGCCATTCTTCCTGCGCAATGAGACAATCTCTCTCCGGATTCCCGTCAGGGAGTCCGGAGCATGGAGCGGCCCATTGGCACAGAAGGGCGTACAAGTGATCACCGTGGAGCCCGGCAGCCTGGCCGAGGAGGCCGGCATCCGTCCTGGCGACACGCTGCTGGAGATCCACGGCGAGGCGGTGCTGGACCAACTCAACTACCAGTTCCTCATCACCCGGGAGGACCAGGCGCTGCTGCGGGTGCGGCGTCCCGACGGCAGCACCTTCGAGGCCGACCTGGAGAATGGCGGCGAAGGCATCGGGGTGGATCTGGCCCAGGACGAGGTGAAGGTCTGCAAGCAGAACTGCGTGTTCTGCTTCGTGCACCAGATGCCCAAGGGCTTCCGGAAGTCGCTCTACCTGAAGGACGAGGATGTGCGCCTGTCCTTCCTCTACGGCCACTTCACGACCCTCTCCAGCAGCGATGATGCGGAGCTGGACCGCATCGTGCGGGAGCGGCTGAGCCCCATCCATGTGTCGGTCCACGCCACGGACCCGGTGGCCCGCATCCGGGTGGTGGGTAATCCCCGCGAGGGCGACATCCTCCGCAAGCTCGACCGCCTGCTGGCGGGCGGCATCGATGTCCACACCCAGGCGGTGGTGGCGCCGGGACTCAATGACGGCGCCATCTGGCAACGCACCCTGGACGACCTCTGGGCCCGTCGCCGGGAGGGGCGGGGCAGCGTGCTGAGCCTCTCCTTGCGTCCCCGTGGGCCTCACCGCCCATCGCGAGGGCCTGCCCGACGTGCAGGACGTGGACCCGGCCTTCGCCCGGGACTGGGTCTCCCGCTGGACGCCGGAAGTGCGGAAATACACCAAGGATAATGGGGGCGAACCCTGGCTGCTGCTGGCGGACGAGTGGTTCACCCGGGCCGGGCTCGAGGTGCCTGGCCGCGGCTTCTATTCAGGCTCCTGGGCTCAGCTGGAGAACGGTGTGGGCCTGGTGCGGCGCTTCCTGGAGCACAGCCGCCGCTTCATCAAGAGTCCGAAGGCGAAGGGGTTTGCCGGCCGGCGGGTGCTCCTGCTGACGGGGGCCAGCTTCGCGCCTGCGCTCTCCCGGGTGGCCGCGGAGCTGAACCGCACCGTGGGCAGCCACCTGCGGGTGGTTCCCGCGAAGAATTTCAGCTTCGGGGAGACGGTGACGGTGGCGGGCCTGCTCTGTGGCGAGGACCTGAAGTACGCGGCCCATGCGGACCGGGAGGCCAAGGGCGGACGCGCGGACTGGGTGGACGCCGTGGTCGTGCCCTCGTCCAGCCTGCGGACCCACACGGGCCCCACGGACCAGTACACGCTGCGGGGGTTCGTGGTCCGGGAGGAGGGCACCTTCCTCGATGACCTCACCTTGCCCCAGCTGGCCGCAGACCTCGGCGTGCCCGCCGTGCCCAGCGGCGCCAACCTGTCCCACCTGCTGGACCACCTGCAGGCCGCGGACCGGGGCGCCTTCCGGGGCGGGGCCCTGCGGTCCGCCTTTCACACCGCGGGCCTGAACCTCCCGCAGGGTGCCTACAACCCCTAGATGAGCCCGGCGGAGGCCGCGGCTGTCACCACCTGCACGAGGCCACTGATGGCCTTGGCCGCATCCTCCACGAGGGCGGCTTCCTTGGCCAGGGCCCCATCGATGGCCTTGATCCGGCCAGCCACCTCGGTCAGATCCTTCGCGTCGGCCCTCAGGGCCGTGACCTGTTCGCTGATCTCCTCGAGGATCAGCGAGTCCTCGAGGTCATCGAGGTCGAAAAAGAGTTTGGTGAGGGCCGTCTGCTCCTCATCTGTGAGCCCTGTCCTGGCCCGGGCCGCCTGGACGGCATTCCGGGCGATCCTCACCTTTTGAAGAGCGGCAAGGCGTTCGGTGTTCGCCATGGTGGGGGTCTCCCGTCGGGTTGTGGTTCAGGTCCGGAGCAGTCCGCTAATCGGAGCCCACTTTCTTTTGGAGGGCCTGGGCCGCCTTGACCTGCTCAGACAGGCTGCGCAGCTCAGCCAGCTGTCCCTCCGGCGAGTTGCCGGGTTGGACGGCCGCGACCAGGGCCTTGTGGGCCTTCCCGAGCCGGGTGGTCGAAGCCTCCACCGATTTGGCAAGCTCCCTTCCGGCCCCGGCCCTGGCCATCCATCCGGCGAAGGCCTCCACGTCGCCGTGGTTCATGAATCCCGGCCGGAGGGAGAAATACGAAAGGAAATTGGCTTCGAGTTCCGCCCGCTCCGCCGAGAAGCAGACGCCCTCCGGCCCCTCGCCTCCCAGCTCATTCATCAGCCCGGCCAGTTCCTCCGCCAGCTTCTGGACCATGGGATCCGCGTCCTCGACGAATCGCCGCAGGTACTTGGCCTGCTTTGCCCGGACCAGGATGCCGCCGATCCCCCGCACCGCGGCGGCTGCCGCGGCCCCAAACGGGTCCAGGTTTCCGGTGCTGTGGGGCAGCTTGTTGTATTCGGCGATGCTTCCATCCAGCGCCTTCCCCAGGTCCTCGGCATGGGTGTCCAGGGCCTTCAGCTGATCATCGGACACCAGCTGGGCCAGGGCCTCGGAATAGGTCGTGAGCACGCCCACGGCCCTGTCCAGTTGCGTGGCCTGTCTGCGCAGCTCATCGCCGGTTTCGAGGCTCCTCCGCACGACCGCGAGGCTCAGCTTCGCGTCTTTCCCCTCGGCGGACGCGGCCGTGAACAGTGTGTCGGCCGAGTGGACCGCTTCATAGGCCCGGAGCACGGAACCGGGGAGCGTCGAGTACTTCTTCGTGGCGGTTTCAAAATCCGAGACGGCGGTCACCTGGGGTTTCGTGAGGACGGGGCCACAGCCCACTCCGAAAAGGACCCAAGGCAGGACCAGGCAGCGGAGCGTTTTCATGGGTCCTCGCAGGGCACGGACATGGCAGACCTCATGAGCATGGCGACGGGATGGTGCAGGATGCCGACTGGAACTCGGGTAGATAATACCTGGTGTTTTCCTCGGTAATTTCACCCTACCCGTATATCCCATGTGAATCGGGAGATCCATGGGCTGGTTCTGCAGGGATGTTCTGAGCTGGCCTGCCTGATCCATTTAGAGTGCCTAACAATACCCCCACGGGGCCGCGCGAGGGTCGCCGGGCGAGCAAGGCGAGGAACGCGAGTCAAAGCGTAGGGGGCACTACGCGCGACGGAGGCCCCGGCTCTGCGAGCCGGAGGCGAGCAGAAGCGGCGCACCGCGCCGCGATAGCTGGAGGTGGCGCTGCATTGCCCTCCGCCTGACGGGCCCTGCCACGCAGGGCCCTCCCACTCACTGGCGTTCGCGGAGGTGGAGCCTCCTCGCCGGCCCTCGCCCGGAGGGATGAAGCCAGACAGGCGCTCCGTG
>TBL_comb47_HYPODRAFT_10004043_pt1 | contig 17018 bp, 13 predicted proteins | sample TroBogypolimnion_40_FD_10682 | JGI IMG/M metagenome (IMG submission 10682)
CAGCGCCAGCGTGGCGTCGTTAGTTTTCTGGTCGTCCGCCGACAACGCATGTTTCGCGCTCGCCGCTTCGAGCGCGCCCGCCGTGCCCATTTTGTCCCGCAATTCCACCACGATCCGCTCGGCAGTTTTTTTGCCGACGCCGGAAATCTGGGACAACGATTTAACGTCGCCATTCGCCACCGCGCCGCGAAAAGTCACGGCGTTCATGCCGCTCAAAATATTCAGCGCGGTCTTCGGGCCGATGCCGCTGACGCTGTTGACGAGCAGTCGGAAAAGCTCGCGTTCACCCACCGTCATGAAGCCGTACAAAATGTGCGCATCCTCGCGGACGATGAGTTGGGTGAGCAGTTTCACATCGCCGCCGGGCGGCGGCAATTTGTCAAACGACGACAGCGGAATCAGCACTTCGTAGCCGAGGCCGTTGACATTCACCACGACCTGCGTGGGCAGCGCCTCGACGAGTTTGCCTTGGAGAAAAGTGATCATTGTTTAGATGGTTCGGACTGAATATTCATTTTCTTGTTTCGCTGATAAACAAACCAGAATCCGGCGGCGAAACCGAGTGATGAACCAATTGCCGAGCCAATGAGCGGCCCGATTAACAATGTCGTGGCAAGTAAATACTTTCCCGCATCCTGCAACCAAGCTGGCAAAGTGTATTTTTGTGCAAGCCACGCTGGAGCGATGCCAGCCAAAATTACTAACACGTTGAAAATTACAAAACCAATCAAAGAGCCAATCGCCCCGCCAACAAGACAGCCGCTCACTGACCGAAGCTGCGGAACAAAACGTGCGATTACCGCCAGCCCAGTCAGGCCGAAAAATAAAACTAGGAAAGCAGGCAAGATAAAAAAATATGGCATATTTTGCGTCGCAAAAATTCTAAACCTTTTTAAGCAGCGTTAGCCCCACCCACGAATTTTCCTGCGCATGGACCAGAGCCAGCGCAAGTGCGTCCGCTGCATCCGGCGCGGGTAACTCGGCGAGGTTCAACATCCGCTGCACCATTTTGGCGACGGCAATTTTTTGCGCCGCGCCATAGCCGACAATCGCCTGCTTCACCTTGCGCGTGGCGATTTCGTAAATGGCGATGCCGTTTTCCCCGACCGCCGCCAGCGCCGCGCCGCGTGCTTCGCCCATGATGATGGCGGTTTGCAAATTCTGTGCAAAAAACAGTCCTTCGACGACACAGACATCCGGCTGAAATTCTGTCAACAAACCGCGCAGCGTCCGCGCGATCTGGGCGAGACAACGCGACCGTTCCCAGTCTTTCGGACAGGAAATCGTTCCCTGCGCCAGTACGGTGGACGCTGGTTTGCCCGTCCGAATGATACCATAGCCGGTGCCGCGCAGCGACGGATCAATACCGAGAATCACCTGATTCGCCACCCGCGCGGCGGCAGCCGGCAATACTACTCGCGCTACCGGGCGCGGTTTTTTTCCGCCCAGCCGCTGCTGCATTTGCTCAAATTGTTGCCGGGAAATACCCACGCGAACAGGTTGCCAGCGGAAGCGCGGCGGCAAAAGCAAAAACGCCGCGAGGTCAGCCTCGCGGCGCGCGAAATCTTTGCGTTAATGATTTTGTTTATCCTTGTCCGAATTGCTGCGCGGCTGGCTTGGTGGCTGGGCCGGGGCCGGAGAATTGTGCGGCGTGTTGTAAGCCGGCGCTGCCGGCGAGGCTGGTAAGTTGTAATGCGGCGTATTATAACTTGGGACCGCGGCCGGAGGTGGAGAACTACGCGGTGCATTATTGACCGGCGCGACTGGCGGGTTGTAGTGCGGCGTATTGTAAACGGGAGCCGCGGCTGGTGGATTCACGCGCGCGGTTGTTTCGCTGGAATAATTGCGCGGAGTTTCATGGTTGCCCCAAGCGGGTGAAACGGGTCGCACATTGGCCGGCGTACTTGGTGCCGACGGCACCGGGACGGGCTGCGTGTGAGCAGGTATGGTTACGGGCTGACTGTGAACCGTTTGAATTCGGTCGTTGCCGGCCGGAGAATTATGCAAAGTGCCGTTGGCCGGCGAGCCGGTCGGACTGGGATGTGTTGCTTCGGGCGCCAGCACACGGCTGGTTTCATCACGCGAGACCGGACGTGCGGGTGTCATGGGAACCTGATTCGCGTGCGGAACGGGCACCGATGCTTGCGGGTTGCGCTCTTGCGGATGAACCGTGCGCGAATCGTTGGCCGGCTCGTTGCGAAACACCGGGCCGTGATGATTTTCCGTGTTTGCCGGCGAAAGCTCACGGCGGCTATTTTCCGGCGATAATCCATTTACGCGGTGGTCACCAGTATTATTGCCTCGCCAGCCTTGGCGACTCGCATTGGGAATGGCCGAAAGCGCCACTGGCTGAATGTCGCGATGGCCGGCGGAGCGGATGCGTTCCACGGCGATGCCGCCATTAAACACCACGCGGTCGTGGGCATTGTAATTGTTGATAATAGCCGAGCGGTGATAAATTTCCGGCACGCGGGCGGATTCCACACAAAAGCTGCGCGGCCGGCGGTCGCAAAAATGGGAAGGTGACACAAAAATAAAGCAGTCCGCTTCCAGTCCGAAGCCAAAGCCGATTTCCACCGCCGTGTTCCGATAAAAAAATCCGACGCCCGGCCGATAGATCGAGAACGGCGGCAGCGGCGCCCAGCCGCAATAATCATCGCACGAACGCCACGTCACCCACGACGGCGCCCACACCGTGTCCGGCCACCAGCACCAGCCCCAGCGCGGATCGTGAAACCAGCGGCCGTAGTGAAAAGTAATGCCCCAAGCATAATCCGAATCCCAATACCAGCCGCAGTCCGAATAGACCCAGTGCCCGCGATCACAATAGGGCCGCCAAGTGGAATCATAGATAACCGTGGTTGGCCGCCAGCAGCGTCCGTAGCCTTCGATCATCACCCAGGAACCGTATGGCGTGAGCGTGTCATTGAACGTGTTCGCCGAAACTTCCACCGCCGGCGCGGAAATTTCTACCGGTGCCGTTGCCACTGCGGACGATGGTTGCGGCGCGGCCGGCGGCGGCGCGACGACAGATTTATCATGCGCCATAATGGCGTTGATCACTTCGGTCGGCACGCCGGCGTCGGTGAGCGAAATAATTTGGCCGGCATCCAAATTAAAATTGCAGCCGTAATTGGCCACATAATTTTTAACCACGCCGGCATCCACGCCGGCTTGGATCAATTTAACGACCTGGGCGGTCGGGCTGCCTGGTGCGATGTCGGTCGGCAAAGCAGCGGTGGGCGGCGGAATCGGCTGTTCTTGCGCTTGGCTCACTTTGGCGGCGGCGGCGGCGACAGCCACAGCCACGGCGATGACGGTTTTGGAATAGAAACGGAATTTCATAAGAATTTTTTATTGTTTAATTTTGAGGGACAGTTAATACCAACAATCAATAGACCCGGAAGTTGCTCGGCTGTTCATCGACCGCGAGAGCGCCACTGGTGCCCCCGCACGGAATTGAACCGTGATCCATCGTTTAGGAAACGATTGCTCTATCCATTTGAGCTACGGGGGCGCCGCCGGTCTTACGATACCTGTTCCGGTTTTTTTGCCAAGACTCATCATGGCAACCGGGCTGGGTCGGCCACCCTCGGTGGCGGTTCATGGGCCGGTGGATTTTTTGATCGGCCCGAAATTTCCGGCTTCGCAGCAGGCGACAAAACCTTCGGTCACGGATTTTAATTCCTCCCATCGGGCGCGAATCTGCTTGGATTCGGCGGCGGTGATTTGATTATCGGCGGCGGCCACCGCAATCACTTGCAGCAGATCGGCAAATTCCTGAACGATCTGATTCGTCGCGGGAATCAAAAAATGGGGATGCGGCGTGTCTTTCGGATTCTTGATAAAAAATCCGCCGGCGCGCTGGCAGATCCACTGTACCAGCCGCTGGTCGCCAGTGCTGCGGTGCAATGCCTCGACGCGGTCGAGTGGATTTTCGATGCCGCTGCCTTCGCCTTCGCGCGGCTGCGTCCACTTGTAAATCATCGAGGTGGAGAGTTCGAGATCGTCGGCGACGTGCTTGGGGCTCTTTTTGTCAAAGACTTCGCGGAGCAGTTCGTGGGATTCCATGCCGGCAAAATGGGAGAGTACTGCGAACTTGGCAAGCGCGAAGCGATTCCGTTTTTTGTGAAAAATTGTAACTGCTTTTTCACCGGCAATCCGGTTTCCTTGTGACATGAAACGGAGTGGTGAACAACTCCCGCAGCTTCCGGCTTGCGCCGGGGGCCGGTTTGGTGTTCTAATCGTTCCGTCAAACCCAAACGGAGCAGGCTTATGATTATCTACACCATCTGTCTAGTGTTCGGCCTCATGTTCACCATCGCCAGCGCTTTCCTCGGTCATCTCTTCGGCAGCCACGATGCCGTCGGCACCGGCGGGCACGCGGATGCGGGGTTTAGTTCGGACGGCGTGCCCGGCATCACTTTCTTCAGCCCGACCGTGCTCGCGAGTTTTCTAACGGCCTTCGGCGCGTTTGGTTTAATTCTCGGCAAAATTCCCGCCACCAGCAGCGTGTGGCTCAACGCGCCGCTGTCGTTTGTGTCCGCTCTCGTCGTGGCCTTTGGCGTGCTGTGGCTGATGAATTTGATTTTCCGCAAAACGCAAGGCTCCAGCGAAGCCCGCGTCGGCCAACTTGTCGGCGTCACGGCCGCGCTCGCTTCGCCGATTCCGGAAAACGGCGTGGGCGAAATCTCCTATGTTTTTGGCGGTGCGCGTTACAGTGCCCCGGCCCGGTCGGAAAACGGTCACGCCATCGCCTCGGGCAAAGCGGTAAAAATCACCCGCATCGTCGGCACGCAGTATTTCGTGGAAACTACTAACTGATTGAATTATTCAAACAATTAACCCAACCAAATTATGAACCTCACTCCATTATTCGCCGCCGATTTGCTGCCGGTCATCGGTGCCGTCGGCGCGGTGATCTTTGTTATTTTCACCTTCCTCGTCATTTGGGCGAGTCGCTACACGAAAGCCGGCCCGAACCAAGTGCTGATCATTTCCGGTAGCAAACGCAAGTTGACCGATCCCGATGGCAACGTGCGCGAAGTCGGCTTTCGCGTCGTCAAAGGCGGCGGCACGTTCGTCATTCCAGTGAAGGAAAAAGTGGACGTGCTCTCGCTCGAACTGCTGACGATTGATGTTCAGACGCCGGAAGTTTACACCAGCAAAGGCGTGCCGGTAAAAGTGGACGGTGTCGCGCAGATCAAAGTCAAGGGCGACGACATTTCCATAGCCACCGCCGCCGAACAATTTTTGAGCAAGAGCACGGATGACATCAAGAGCATCGCGATGCAAACGCTCGAAGGTCATTTGCGCGCCATTCTCGGCACGATGACCGTGGAAGAAATTTACCAGAACCGCGACGCCTTCGCTTCCAAAGTGCAGGAGGTCGCCGCCGGCGATATGGCGAACATGGGGCTTGGCATCGTGAGCTTCACTATCCGCGACATTCGCGATACGCAGGGTTATCTCGACGCGCTCGGCAAACCGCGCATCGCGCAGGTCAAGCGCGACGCCATCATCGCGCAAGCCGAGGCCGACCGCGACGCGACGATCCGTTCCGCGCAGGCCAATCAGGCCGGACAGGAAGCCAAATTCCAAGCCGACACCAAAGTGGCCGAGGCGCAACGCGATTACCAATCCAACGTCGCACAATATCAGGCCACGGTGAATGTGCAGAAGGCGCAGGCTGATCTCGCGTATGATTTGCAGCGCTTCAAAACCGGCCAGCTCGTCAAAGCTGAAGAAGTGCAGGTCAACATTGTTGAGAAACAAAAACAAATCGAACTGCAACAGCAGGAAATTCAGCGCAAGCAAAAGGAGCTCGAAGCCACCGTGCAAAAGCCCGCCGACGCCGAGCGTTACAAAGTCGAGACGCTTGCGAATGCGCGGAAATTCCAGCTCGAAACCGAGGCCAGCGGCGCGGCTTCCGCGACGAAAGCCACCGGCTTTGCCAGCGCGGATGTCGTGAAAGCCACCGGTCTCGCCGAGGCCGATGCCAACAAGGCGCGCGGTCTTGCCGAAGCCTCCGTCATCGAGGCGCAGGGCAAAGCCACCGCCGAAGCCATGCGCGTGAAAGCCGAATCGTTCAAGCAATACAACGAAGCCGCTGTCATCGAAATGATTGTGCGCATCCTGCCCGAAGTCGCCGGCAAGATCAGCGAGCCGCTCAGCAAGACCGAGAAGATGGTCATCATCAATTCCGGCAACGGCCCCGGCGGCGGCGCGAGCAAGCTCACGGGCGACGTGACTACCATCATCAGCCAATTGCCGCCGGTCATCGAAAGCCTCACCGGCATCAAGTTTGAGAAACTACTTGAACAAGTGCCCGCGTTGAAAAAAGCAATGGGCAAAGATGAGCCGGAAGCCGGAAAATAAACCCGCACACCACTGAAACATTTAACTCGATCCGGCAAATGATATTTTTCCCATTTTTCCTATTCTTTTTTCTGGTGCCCATCGTGCTGGCCATTTTCGCCTTTTGGATCTGGATGCTGGTGGATTGCGCCACCAAGGAATCCGACCAAGGGAACGACAAGATCATCTGGATACTGGTGATCATCTTCACGCACTGGCTCGGCGCGTTGATCTATTTTCTGGTCCGTCGCCCGGAGCGGAAGCGGCTGTTGGGCGCGTGAGGCGGATTTAGGCGAACGAATTTAATTTTATTCGCGGCGTATTTGCGCTCGGCGAAGCGAGTTTAGTTGGTTTGATTGTTTTGGGTTGACGGAAAAATCAGAGGCATCGAAAAAATGAAGCTCTATCGCTCACAAACCAACCGCACCTTCGCTGGCGTCTGCGGCGGGCTGGCGGAACAACTCGGTTGGGATTCCGGCAAGTTGCGCGTAGTCTGGGTGCTGGCGACGGTTTTTACGGCCTTCGCCGGTCTGCTCATCTATTTGGCGCTCTGGTATTTGATGCCGGTCGAGCCGCCGCCCGCGCCCACTTTCGACCCGCCGCTGCTACAGCCGTGGAAAAGGTAACATGACTCTATGACGCGAGCAGAGTTGGTAATAAAATCGGAAGCGATTCAAAAGTCGGCCAAAAGGAATTTTTTGCCACTCTTGGCTTATGTTGTATTGCTCGCAGGGTTCTTGTGGTGGGTAAACTTCCACAAGGATATTGTTTCTGGAAAAATGATTCAAATTATCGGAGGTGTGGGCTTTGTTGGGATTTATGTTTTTGCAATCATTACTGCATTAGTTGCCGGAAAGCGTAGAAAACAGTTTGGTTGTGCTTGTCCAAATTGTAAGCGTGAACTTGTTGCAGGATTATTGCGAGTCGCAATCGCCTCAGGTAGGTGTGGCTATTGTGGCGGCGTAGTTGTGGATGACTGGAATAAATAAATTTATGCAACTCTTCGAAGCCATCATTGATGCCAACCACCGCGCCGTCGCGGGCGACGCCAGCGCCGGGCTGCATCCGGCCGAGTTTGCCGCCGCGCTGCCGGTCATCGCGCTGACGTGCGTTGACCCGCGCCTGAACGCTTTTTTTCCAAACGCGTTGGCTTTGCCCGCCGAGCAATTCATCTGGTTGCGCAACGCCGGCAACCTCATCACCGGCACCTTGAGCAGTACCATGCGCTCGCTCGCGCTGGCCTGCGCGGTCAAGGGCGGACGCGAGATCGCCATCATCGGCCACACGGATTGCCTGATTTGCCGGACCACGGCGCTCACGTTGCTCGAAAAATTCAAAGCCCTCGGAATCGAACGCAACCAACTTCCGGAAAACGTGATGGAGTTTTTTGGCATGTTCGGCAGCGAACGGCAAAACGTCATCAAGGCGTGCGATTACGTCCGCAGCAGTCCGCTCATCGCGCCGAAAATTCCCGTCCACGGCCTGCTGCTGGACCTCGAAACCGGCAAGCTTGAGTGGCTCGTGAATGGCTATCAAACCTTGGCCTCGCCCAGCACGCCAACGATCGCGAAGTTGGACTTCACCGCACTTGGCACGGCTGGCGCGTTCAAGAATTTTGAGCTGGGCGAAATGAAATTTCCTGCGATGAAAATCGGCGAACAGCCCGAAGGCGCCCACACCATGCAATCTGTTTCTACGGATGAGATTGGCAGCAAAGCGCAGAAAGAATTGCCTCGCGCTGCCGCTGACGAAGCGCCGCCAACGATTGCCAGCAAAGTCGCCGCCTTTGCCGAACAAAACTGGCCCGCGCCGCCCATTCGCGTCCAGCCGGCGCCATTGCCGCCGCTCAAGAAAAAAAATCCGTTGCCGCCACCAATCCGCCCGCGCGCCGACTTGCGCCGCGGCTAGCCGCCGAGTTTCCGACCCGCCGGTGCCTCGGCTTCGAGTTCGAATAGCAGGTCGTCGCGACAGACATCGCATTGCGCGCAGACGACGGGCATTTGCTCCAGCCGATTTTCCGCCAACCAACGGTGAAAAACGCCGACATCCGTGGCGTGTCGAAAATACGCCGTCGCGCGCGTCAGCGCCGCCAGCGTCAATCCGCGCGAAAGCAGAATGGCTTCCACCACCTCCATCGTCAGTTCCACCTGCTTCACCACGTCACCCAGCCACACGGTTTTCCCGCCGGGCGCGATGCTCGCCGTGCCGGAAATGTGCAGCTGCCCGCCGCCGCTGGCGGGAACAATCATCGCGCGGCTGAACGAACTGCCGTAAGCCGGCGCGGGACATTGCAGCGGCGACGCCACTTCTTGGGCGCGTACATCGGCCGCCAATGGCCGGACGGCCAGCGCCGCCAGCGCCAGCGCCGAGCCGGCGGGATTTTTTGCGCCGACACCCGTGCTCGCCGGCAGCGAGCCAGTGCGAAATTTGATGCCGGAATAAACCGCCGTCCGCGCGCGGTTGAAATCGTCATACCACGCCAAAATATTTTCCAGAAAAAACCAGGTTCGCACCGTGTCGGCCAAGACGAAACCTGTGCTGGCCAAAATGGTTTGCAATTCTTCCAAAGTGCGCTGCGTTTGTTCCGCGCGCGGCAGCGTGGCGTCAACCGGAGACAATCCACCGACCCAGCATTGTCGCGCGCCGCCATCGGTGAAGGCCGAACCCACGACGCGATCACGGAACAAAACTCGCTCGACATTGCCCGTGAAGGCGTGAACTTGCGCGCCCGCCACCGGCGTGCGGGAGCAAGCCGCGCCTTCCACCCACGTCATTGGCCAATCGAGGTGGCCGAAATCTTTTTCCAGTGCCGTCAGTGTGGCATCGCGAGCCGACAAATTACCGAACGCCAGCAGATGCAGCGGCGTGGCATCGGTGGCCTTAATTTGCCGCGCCAGTCGGCGGCCGAAATCGGCGGGACTTTCGCCGGGCAGCGGCGTCAGCGAAAAAGTGATTTGCGAATCAGCCGCACATTGGCTGCCGGCAGAAACCGCGAAGGAGGCTGTTGAAACGAGGAGCGACATCGCTTCATTTGACGCGTCGCCGCCGGCATTAGTTACACGGCGGCGAGCGCGGAAATATTGTTTCCTCACGCCCAGTCGCAATTTGTCGTTGTGCCAACCAAATTTGCCGCGTCATTTTTCTGAAGCCTTTCCCCTTGTCAACGCGTCTGAAAGAGCGGATGAAATTATGCGTGGCCAACTGGGTGAAATTTATCGCCCGCTGTTCGGGCTGGCTCGCGTTGCTGGCAACGGTCAACGCCTTGAGCGCGACGCCGTATGAAGGTTTGTCGCCGTTGCCGGCGCAAAACAAAATTGACGAATTGGTTTTTGCGCGGTTGGCAAAGCTGCACCTCACGCCGGCGAAAGTTTGCTCCGACCCGGTGTTTGTCCGGCGCGTTTATTTGGATCTGACTGGCACGTTGCCCACAGCGTCCGAGGCGCAGCAGTTCATTCTGGATCGGAATCCCGACAAGCGGAGCGAATTGATTGATCGGCTCTTGGCGCGCGATGAGTTTGCTGATTATTTCGCGATGAAATGGGGCGACCTGCTTCGCATCAAAGCCGAATTTCCCATCAATCTCTGGCCAAACGCGGCGCAATCCTATCATCGCTGGGTGCACGACGCGATTCGCGATAGCATGCCCGGCGATCAATTTGCCCGTGCCCTGCTGACCGCTAGCGGCAGCAATTTTGAAAATCCGCCGGTGAATTTTTATCGCGCGATGCAAAGCCGCACACCGGCCGGCATTGCGCAAACGGTCGCCCTGACGTTTCTGGGCGAGCGCGCGGACCATTGGCCTTCGAATGAACTTGCGCGCCTCGCCGTTTTTTTTGCGAACGTGGGCTATAAATCCACGGCCGAGTGGAAAGAGGAAATCGTGTATTTCAATCCGGCCGCGACAAACGCGGGTGCCCTGAACGGCGCGGCGGTCAAAGCGTTTTTCCCCGATGGCGCGAGCGTTAAACTGACGCTGGACAGAGATCCGCGCACGGTGTTTGCCGACTGGCTGATGAAAAATCCGCAGTTCGCGCAAAACCTCGCCAACCGCACTTGGGCGTGGTTGCTCGGTCGCGGCATCCTGCAGGAGCCGGATGATTTTCGCGCGGACAATCCGCCGAGTAATCCGCAGTTGCTCACGTATTTGGCAAATGAGCTGGTGGCGTCCGGCTTCGATGTTAAACATCTGTGCAAAAATATTTTGAATTCGCAGACGTATCAACTGGCGGCGATCCCGGCGGATTACCGGCCCGAGGCCGCAGCAAATTTTGCTTATTATCCACTGCGCCGGCTGGATGCGGAGGTATTAATTGACGCGCTCGACCAACTTACTGGCGCGAATGAAAAATATTCCAGTGCCATTCCGGAACCTTACACGTTCATTCCGGACAACCTGCGTTCCATCGCTTTGCCTGACGGCAGCATCACCAGCGCCTTTCTGGAAATGTTCGGCCGGCCGGCCCGCGACACCGGCCTGGCAACCGAGCGCAACAACCACATCACGGCCGCGCAGAAATTGACCCTGCTGAACTCCAGTCAGATGCTTAAAAAAATCGAGGCGAGCCGGATGATTGAATATCAAACTTCCCCCGGTCGAGCGCCGGTCGAGATCGTCAACGGCATGTATCTGGGCATTCTTTCCCGTTTTCCGACTGCGGCCGAACAGCAAGTCGCGCAGGAATATTTCAAAAAATACGGCACGAGCCGCCGGCAACCGACGGTGGATATTGCGTGGGCGCTGATGAACAGCTCGGAATTTCTTTACCGGCACTAAATTCAAACGAAAAAATTATGAGCGCATTCCATTTTGATTTTGAAAAACAGCGACCGCGCATCAGCCGGCGCGAAGCCATCCGCCGGGCGATGTTCACCGCGAGCGGATTGGTGCTGGCCAACCATCTTTCGTTCAAAGCCTTCGCCGCGCCGCGCACCGCCCGCGCCAAAGCCGTCATCCAAATTTGGATGTGGGGCGGGCCGTCGCATCTGGATATTTTCGATCCGAAACCCGACGCCGGCTACGATTATTGCGGACCGTTGAAAACGCCGATTGAAACCAATGTTTCCGGCATTCGCATCGGTGAATTGTTGCCGTTGCTCGCCCAGCAGGCAGATAAATATTCGCTCATCCGCAGCATGACGCATGGCAACAACGGCCACGAAACGGCATCGTATATCGTGCAGACGGGGCGGCAGCCGGGCGGCCGGCTGGTGTATCCGTGCGTCGGCTCGGTCGTGTCGCTGACGAAAGGCTACGATGCCGGCTACAAGGGGTTGATTCCGCCGTACGTCGTGCTGACGGAACCGCAGGGGCGATTTGACGAAGCGGGTTTTTTGGGCGCGCGGTACAAACCCTTCGCCACCGGCGGCAATCCGGCGGTGATGCCTTTCGCCGTGGAAGGCGTGGTGGCGCCCGGCATCACGGAGCAACACCAGAAAAATCGCCGCGATTTGCTGCACCATCTGGACACGCTGGCGCAGACGCTACCGGAAGATCCGCAGATCGCCGCTACCACGCAGGCGGAAAACATGGCGTATGATATGATTCTCGGCGACGGCGCCAAGGTGTTTGATCTGTCGCAGGAAAAACCGGAACTGCGCGACCGCTACGGCAAAAGCAAATTCGGCCAATCGTGTTTGGTTGCGCGGCGGCTCGTCGAACGCGGCATTCCCTACGTTACCATCAACTATGGTGGCTGGGACACGCACAAGGAAAATTTCCAAGCGATGCGCCGGCAGTTGCCGGACATGGACAAAGGTTTGGCCACGCTGCTGCAAGATTTGGGCGAGCGCGGTTTGCTCGACAGCACCATTGTCTGGTGGGGCGGTGAATTCGGTCGCACGCCGAAAGTCCAGTGGGACGCTCCGTGGAATGGCGGCCGGAATCATTACGGAAAAGTTTTCTCCGCGCTGCTCGCTGGCGGCGGATTCAAAGGGGGCGAAGTCGTTGGCGCTTCCGATGCTCGCGGCGAAGAAGTAAAAGACCGGCCGGTCTATCCCGTTGACCTTATCGGCAGCATTTATTCGCAACTGGGAATTGAGACCACGACCAAACTGCCAAATCCTGAAGGCCAACCGATGTTTGTCATGCCGCAACCCGGCGACGGCATTAAATCCGCCGGGCTGTTGAAAGAAATCATGTCCGCATGAAATTGTTTCGTATCGTCGCCCTGTTGTGCGCACTGGTGGGCCGCACTTTGGCGCAAGCCTCGCATCTGGCTTACGTTTATCCGGCCGGCGGAAAAACCGGCACCAGCTTTCAAGTCACCGTTGGCGGCCAGTTTCTGCTGAGCACCACCAACGCTTTTGTCAGTGGCACCGGCATTCGCGTCGCCGTGCTGGACGCGAGTCGGCCGATGAATTTTCAGGACTTCAACAAACTCCGCGATCGGCTCAAGGAATTGCAGGAAAAATTTCAAGCCGCGCGCAAAGCCAACGTCGGCACTAATGTTTGGACTGTTGCCGACGCCACGGAACGCGAGCAACTTCGCGAAAAAATAATCCGGAATCCGCCGAACCGTGCGGCCAATCCCGCCATGGTGGACACGGTGACTTTGCGTCTCACCATCGCGCCGGATGCGGCCCCCGGCGACCGCGAAATCCGCCTCGGCACGCCCAACGCGTTGTCCAATCCGTTGCGTTTTTGCGTCGGCACGTTGCCGGAAATTTCCCGGTCCGCCGCCCGGCCGGCGAATCCGGACTTCGACAAGTTTCTCGAAAAAATCGGCGGACCGCCTGCCATCACTGGCACGCCGAAAAACGAAACCCGCATTTTGTTGCCCGCGACCATCAACGGCCAGATTTTGCCTGGCGGCGTGGATAAATATCATTTTCAAGCCACTCGCGGCCAGCAGCTCATTCTCGCCGCCAAAGCCCGGGCGCTCATTCCGTATCTTGCCGACGCCGTGCCGGGCTGGTTTGAAGCGGTGCTGACGATTACGGACGCCAAAGGCCGGGAACTCGCGAGCGAGGAGCGCTATCATCTCCGGCCCGATCCGGTCATTCATTTTACCGTGCCGCATGATGGCGAATACGCGGTGACAATTCACGATTCCATTTTTCGCGGGCGGGAGGATTTTGTTTACCGCCTGACGATTGGCGAACTGCCGTTTGTCACCGGCATTTATCCCCTCGGCGGAAAGCAGGGAGAAAAAATCCCCGTCACTCTTATCGGCTGGAATTTGCCGGAAAAAACTTTAACCGTGGACACCACCGCAGCGGAGCCGGGCGTAATGGAACTAAGTGGAAAATTTTTCAATCCCATTCTGTTTGCGGTGGATCAACTGCCCGAAGTCGCGGCACGCCAACCGATTGATTCGGGAAAAAACGCGCAGTCGCTGACGCTGCCGATCGTCATCAACGGTCGCCTCGCACGGCCGGGTGAACGCGAGATTTTCAAATTTACCGGTCACGCCGGACAGAACATCGTCGCGGAGATTTATGCCCGCCGGCTGGATTCACCGCTGGATTCATTTTTGCGGCTGACGGACGCAGGCGGGAAGCAACTGGCTTTCAACGATGACTTTGAAGATAAAGGCACCGGCCTCAATACGCACCACGCGGATTCCTACCTCACCGCGACGCTGCCGGCGGACGGCAATTATTTCCTGCACCTTACGGATACGCAAGGCCGGGGCGGTCCAGAGTTCGCGTACCGCTTGCGCGTCAGCGAGCCGCAGCCGGATTTTGCGCTGCGGCTGGTGCCGTCGAGCTTGAGCCTGCGCGCCGGCATGAGCGTGCCGGTCACGGCTTTTGCGTTGCGGCGTGATGGTTTTACCAACGCCATTAATCTGGAATTAAAAAATGCGCCAGCCGGTTTTGCGCTGAGCGGCGCGCGCATAGCGGAGGGCCAGGACAAAGCGCAGTTCACCTTGAAAGCCCCGCCGCAGGCACCCGATAACACAACGGGAATTGCGATCACTGGCGCGGCGGTGATTGGCGGGAAAACAGTGGTACACACGGCGGTGCCGGCTGACGATTTAATGCAGGCATTTTTCTACCGACACCTTGTGCCGGCCAAAGAACTGGCGGTGACAGTCTCGGGCCAGCAACGGTGGTTCATGCGCGACGCGTTCAAAATTCTTAGCGCTACGCCGATAAAAATTCCGCGCGGCGGAACGGCGCGGGTGCGCGTCAAGGCGCCGGCGGGAAATTTCGCGGACCGGTTCCAATTGGAATTGGACAATGCGCCGGACGGCATCAGCTTGAAAAATGTCGCGGCGACGGATGCCGGTTTGGAATTGGTTTTCAACTGTGACGCGGCAGTCGTGAAATCCGGCATCAGCGGTAATCTCATCTGCGATCTGGTGGCAAAAAATCAGTCGGCTCCCGTAAAGAACAAGAAATTCGGCAATGCTCCGCGCCGCGCCGCGCTGGTGACGTTGCCGGCGATTCCGTTCACGGTGCCGGCGGAATGACCGCGACGGTGGCGGCCGTTTTCAATTTGGCTTCGGGCCAGAACGGTTTGCGAAACGCCTCGGTGAAATCGTAGCCGGCCTGAAAATCATCCCGCGTATCTTTCTCAGTTTTCGCAAGCAAGCCGGATTCGACCATGTTGAAAACGATGTCGCCAAAATCGCGGCAGTGACGAATGCCCCATTCTTCGAGTACGGTCATGGTCATCGGCCCAAATTGGTGCAGGGCAAATTGGCGGAGACCATCGAGCAATTCCTGACCGGTGACATGCCGGATGGCGCCTTTGTTTTCTTTGCTGATGAGCTTCTGCGTGAAGTCGAGCGCCTCTCGGAGGAAATGATATGCTTCGCGGGAAAAGCGCGGGTCGCGTTCCACGATGGCGTCGAGCATTTCGTCAAAATTTATTTCCTGCATATTCAAGGTTGAACTGGCTGTACCGCGACCACGGTTCCCGAATGGCCGGCACGATACAACTTGACCGCCCAGCCGGTGAGCAAAAGGCCAAGGATGAGGCCAATCACTAATTGTTCGGATTTGGTCAGCCAATTCACGCCTGAAATCTAATGGCGAAAACGGATTTCGGCAAGCCGCATGGTGAAGCGCGCGTGAAAGCAAGCGCCGAAAAGGTCTGGAAACCTTAAAAAACAAGCGGTTTTTAAGCGAAAGAAGACGAGTTGAGGCAAGCCGACTGGAAACCGTTTATCCCGCTAAGTGTTTCGTCTAATGAATAATCAATTCGCCTGTTGCAATGCGGTTGCGAGAAGATACCCGAAAGCTGTTATATGATAATATGTTGATAATACAACACAACAGCCTTGACCAAAGCGCCTCCGGCCAAAAGTGGAGACCGTTGAAGTATACGATTTTGAATGCAAATGCGAAGCTGTTGCAATGCGTATGCAAATTGCAATCACCATGCGCGTTAATCCGTTCCTACGAAACCCTCTAAAATGGCTGTTTTCTGTGCTTGGCAGCCGAACTGCTTATCCTACGAAACGTTATCGCGCTATTAAAACAAAATGAAACTCACAGGACATAGAACTGATTGGCTATGCGTGGGATTTTTGCTGGCCGTTTGCGTCGCCCCGCTGGCCCACAGCCAAGTGCTGGTGAATGACGATTTTTCGGACGGTGAACGTTTGACCCAAAACCTGCCTGGCTCCCTCCATTGGTATATTGGCGGAGCCAACAATGCCAGTGTTAGCAACGGTTCGTTGTTGCTCACGGCGGACGTTGGCGGAAGCACTCCGAACAGCATCCATGACGGAACGCTGGCCTATTTCACGGCGGCGGGTAGTCCGCTCACCTTGACCGTCGGGCAATCGCTCACGCTTTCTTTTGCTTACAGCTACAGCAATTTTGATTCTGGGGATTGGAATTTTCGATTCGGTTTTTTCAACTCGGGCGGCTTGCGGACAACGACGGATAATTCCGGCTTTAACAACGCAATTTTTAATGGCTACACCGGTTATCAAGCAACCGGAGTTTTGGGACCGGATCCCTCCGGCCCGGGCCGCTACAAAATCGCTCAGCGCAATTTAACCGCGAACAACCTGCTCACCACCACGTCTTATTCTATTTTGGGAGCCAACGTTAAACAAACGGCCGGCACCAATTTGGGCCAGACCTATAGTGCCAGCTTCACCATCAATTATGTAAACGCGACAAATATGATTTTGACGAGCGTGATTGCCGGTCAGACATTGGTGCGGACCAACCTCAGTGGTTTGTTCACCAACTTTGACACCGTTGGCATTTTCGCGCCCGGCACGCCGGGGAATTTTACGATCAGCAATGTAAGAATTGCGCTGACGCCGATGGCCACTTCGCTCACCCTAGCCTCATCTGCCAATCCCGGAAGCTATCATTCCGCGCTCACCTTCACGGCTAATGTCGCGCCCGTTAATATTGCCACGGCTACGGGCAGTATTGTTTTCTCAACCACTAATGGACCTTTCAGCACGAACACTCTGAGTGCCGGCAGCGCCACCAGTTTGTCTTTGGCAACGCTTCCGCACGGCACCAACTCCGTTACGGCGGTCTATCTCGGTGACAATAACTATCTCAGCACCACCAACACTTTTGCCCAAGTCATCGCAAATTCCCCGCCCGTAGCGAACGCCATGACCCTGACGCGCGGGAAAGGGCAAACGATCAAAGTGGCGTTGTCTGATCTGGCCACGAATTGGACCGACGTGGATGGTGCGCCAGTGACGCTGACCGGTATCAGCCAGACTTCCACCAATGGC
>TBL_comb47_HYPODRAFT_10004044_pt1 | contig 17018 bp, 15 predicted proteins | sample TroBogypolimnion_40_FD_10682 | JGI IMG/M metagenome (IMG submission 10682)
AGTGTTTCTTCACCCCTTCGATCTGATTCGGGGTGTATACACACCAATTGGTAGCCATATTGGCTCCCATAAAACCGGTCCGCAGAATATAGCTAACCCATTGCGGCGAATCGTTTATAGTGCCGCCATCAGGCGTATAACCTCCATTTTTGGGAACCTCTCCATGAGGCCCAAGATTCATGCCAATGTCGGTTTTAATTTGCACCGGATTAATCATAAATGAACAGGAATAAAAGGACTCCCGGTGATATTCAGGACCGCCTGAGTCCTCATTGGTAAAAACCGAGATTCGCTGAAGCGTCGTGAAATCCTTTAGTAAACCCCCGTTTCCGCAATGCTCATAGCGGAAGTTCGGGCGGTTTGCAATCATATAGTCAAGGATTTCCAACAGGGACTCATGACTTAGATAGCTGAATTTGGCTTCGAGGAGCATATCGCTTCGCCAGTAGTCGTAATGCCATTTGTCATACCTCGTTAACAGGGCATCTTTTTCCTTCTCTTTACCTGCCTCAGTAGCGATATCGTTCCACTCAAACGTGAAATTCATATAAAGTGAGAGTTTTTGTTTATTGCGATGAACAATTTCACCGGCGGTCATCCCATGGGGCCATTTTACTGAATCGGGTTTCCAGAAGGCGTATTTTTTAAAATTGCCTTTTGTCCAGTCTGCTCCTGCGCCATCCAGCCAGTCGATGTCAATTTTTCCCAATTCGGCACCCCATTCGGCCACCGGGTATTTTTTATAGTATTCGGTCAGTTGCGCCTCGTTACCCGGAATGCAATATTCGATTAATGGTTCATCCGGATTATTCTTCAAGGTTGGAGTGATTTTGTAATTCCAGAACCATCGCTTCATTTTGTTGCTTCCATCATCGGTATTCCCAATGTATGTTCCGAAGAAAACCGCCGGCACCTTGAATATTTTTCCATTTTTAATGGATACTGATGTGGTGTCCCATAAATATGATTTATAGTTGATTGTTAACGGATCAGCCCCGGTACAGTTTTTAAAGGCCCCAAAACTCCACTCATATCCGATATACAACCCATGCCTTGAGTTTACGTCCAGCATCTGAAACGGCAGATGACTGTTTATCCCTTCCGGGGAAGCGCCATTGGCATCGTTCGAAAGGTAGTAGGAGAGGGTATCGTTTTTCCCGACCTGATCAGTGTTTACGATCGGTTTATCCTTTGAGGATTTAGTGCCAAGATACCTTCCTTTATTGAAACGCCAAAGCGTTATTGTTGAATCAGCTGTAAGATTGATGTTTGCCGGGATTACATCTGCATCAGGAAAAGCGACGGTTTCTCCTGAATTATTTTTAATCGTAACTGAATTCTCAACAGGTCCGACACCGGGTCTGGCTTCCCAGACTGATTCCAGCAAAAGATTTGGAATTTTGCTTACAAAACAGAGTGTAAGTTTTGTCCCATTTAATTCTTCAGCTTTGGCATCTATAAACCTCCAATCCGGATGAAAGGTGGTGCTTCCGATCTTGACCTTCCCGGGAAATGGCATTTCTGAGGGTTCTTTAATCCAGTTCCATCCGTTTGCGATATTTTTAAGTTCATAAACTACAGGACGATCCCTGGTTACGCCAATAGTTATTTGGGTATCCTCAGTCTTCAATTTCCAGTTTGATATTGGCAACTGGTTCCGGGCACAAACAGCCTGAATGATGAAAATTGCCGATAAGAACAGAAATATATGTTTGGTATTGTATCTGAACAGGATTGTCAATGAGTATGTTATCCCTTTTAGGAAATTGGAGGTAACCTCAGATTGACGGGTACGGGCGATTAGTCCCCATTTCTTTTCCAAGTTAAGATTGATCATAAAGGTGGTTGTAAAAAGGAGGCCATCCCAATATAAAAATGAGATGACCCCCAATGGATGAATTTGGGTTTATTCTGTTGAAAATGGCTTTATTATATGACTATCAGTTAATTAATTGAAAACATCATCTGCTTTGGGTATATTTGTGTTTGCCGGGGAGTGTATAGGCATAGCCAACTGTAACTACCCCTGCTCCGGTATAATTTTTCCCGTTTGCTGTACCTTTTTGAATGGACATAAACCCATAATTGCCTCCACCCTCAATAAACACGGTACTTTTTTTGTTGAGACGATAAGATATTCCTACAAAACCGTTAATACCTGCATTAAACTTATATAAATCACTTTTAATATTTGTTGTGTTATCAAATGATTGAGATGGTGCAATTTGCTGTTGCCCTTGCGCATCCATGAACAATGCACTTGAACCGGTAGTCACTTGTCTTGCATCGAGTAAAAATCCAGCAAAAGGTCCAAAAGCGGCATAAATCCTGAATGGACTCTTTTTGCTTATTTTCCAGATGTATCTTGCCAAAACTGGAATTAACATATAATCCATCTTAGCTTCGCTTTTAAAATTGGCATAAAGATAGGGTGAGCTTACATATGCAGCAAATTGAGTTGGAACAGGAAAAGCCTGAAGACCTTTCTTTTGTCCCCCTTGTGAGGAGTACTCTATTCCCAATGATATCGAAAACGATTTGGTCATATGGTATTCTCCGTAAATTCCTCCGTCACCTCCCATCCGGGAAGAATAACCTTCATTTAATGGATTTTGGGAACTTCCGCCGGTAAGATTCGGAATGCTTAGTCCCCCCTTGGCTCCGATAGTGATTTGCTGGGAATAAAGATTGCTGATCAGGATAAGCAGCACAGCAATTGTCAATAGAAGTGCATTTTTTTTCATCTTAAAATAATTTATTGGTTAATAAATTGAACTCAATGCATGAAAAAAATTGGTCAGTCAGTCTGAAAATGGATACAGGAACAATAGCAATAGTCTTGTCCTTTACAGACTTCCTGCTTAAAAAATTACAAAAAAACTATCTGAAATTTAAACAATAGATTATATATATTCATCATTTCCCTTTCGGGATCTATTAAATTTGTTACGATGAACGGCACTTCGAATCCCTTTCATCATAACAAAAATAGACAATTCAGTAATCAAAACAATAATTTCCGTAAGAAAGTTCTAAATTTCAGTGGTATTATGTTTGCTGTTTTTTTTCTCATGGGTCATCCTGGCAACAGAGGCGATCTCGATAAATGAGGTTCCACCCCCGACTCCAAAATTTCCGCCCACATAAACAACAGTGTCATTTTCAGTAATTTTCCCGCGTGCTTCGAGGTCAAGCAGTGCTGATTCCACCAGTTTATGTTTATTCTTTTTTGAAATAATCTTGCTGGCGTGAACTCCAAACGAAAGTGCCAGTTCCCGCATGACCCTACCGTTGTGGCATTTGGCATACACCGGGCGGGGACTTCTGAATGCGGAAATATACCGGGCAATTTTACCGGTGAGGGTATCGGTGACAATAGCCGCCACTTTTAACTCATTGGCTGCCATGACTGCAGCCTCAGCAAGGAAGGCTGAGACCTCGTTATCGAGTCGTGGGATTGGCATATCATTGCGGCGGTCCTTGTTTGACTCGATTTCAAGAGCTACGCGGGTCATTAGAGCAACCGCTTCGACAGGGTATTGTCCGTAGGCGGTTTCTCCGGAAAGCATAATCGCATCTGTCCGGTCAAAAATAGCATTGGCCACATCACTAACCTCCGCCCGGGTGGGCCGGGGACTGCTGATCATGGTGTGCAACATTTGTGTTGCAATGATTACCGGTTTCTTCCGCCGGATACATTTTCGAATCAGAGTGCGCTGGATAACAGGGATCTTCTCGGCAGGAATCTCTATTCCAAGATCACCCCTGGCAACCATAATGCCATAGGAATAATCCAGAATCTCATCGATATGGTTCACACCATCCAGATTTTCGATCTTCGAAATAATCTTGATCGGGCTTTTCTTGTCATCCAGAATTTTCTGGACGGCCAGTACATCTTCCTTATTCCGGACAAATGAGTGAGCCACAAAATCGATTTCATTATCAGCCGCCCATTCAATAAACATCTTATCCTTCTCAGTTATAGAGGGTAATGCGATCGAGACACCAGGGACATTGATACTCTTTTTATTTTTAATCTCGCCGTCATTGCAGACCAGAACTTCCAATGCGTCTCCAACTTTACCGGTGATTTTGAGTTCCACTTCGCCATCGTCAATAAGCATGGAGGTTCCTATCGGAACTTCATTGGCAAAATATTCATAATCAACTATTAATAAGTTATTTGTCGATTCTTCGTTTCCTCCCTTGACTAAGATGTGATCTCCTGTTTTAACGATGATCGGATCGGTAATATTTTTCGTTCTAATTTCGGGTCCCTTGGTGTCGACAAGTATGGCAATACAGTCACAAACGCTTCTCACCTGTTGGACAATCGTAAGTGCGGATTCGGGTGTTTGATGAGCGGTGTTGATTCTGACCACATTCATTCCGGCATCATAAAGAGCCTGCAGAAATTCGGGTTCGCAATGCTTGTCAGAGATTGTTGCTACGATCTTTGTGTGTTTTATTGTATTCATTTTCAATGTTTTTGTTGTTCTTTTACAAGTCATAGCCTATAATTGAATTGGTGCTAAAAAACTTTCAACGCCAAGCCTGTAAGAGTCAAGGCCGAAACCCATTATAGATCCCCGGCAAACTGGACCGATGATTGATTCATGCCTGAAGTGCTCTCTGGTAAGGATGTTCGAGATATGAACCTCCACCACCGGAGTGGTGATAGCCGATATGGCATCGCGAATAGCAATCGAAGTATGGGTATATGCACCGGCATTCAGAATAATTCCATCCGCGGAAAACCCAACCTGGTGAAGATAATTAATAATTTCTCCTTCAATATTTGATTGAAAATATTCAAATTCCAAACCGGGAAAGGCAGCCGTCATATTTTGGTAATAGCTTAAAAATGAACTATCCCCGTATATGCTTTTCTCCCTGATCCCTAATAAATTTAAATTTGGACCATTTACAATAATAATTTTCATGTATATAAAATATTTTGTATATTTATAATGTATATTTATAATGTGCAAATTGCAAAAAAATGACACAACTTTTATAGTTTTTCGTTTGTTCAATTAAAAATATATTTGGATTATTAAATTCTTTCATCTTTATTAAAAAATAAGCAATATGAATTGGTTAGAAAGCAAAAAAGGGTATGAAACATTTCTGAGGATTGAGAAATCGCTTTCTCCTAACTCAGTAAGTGCTTATGTTAATGACATCAGCAAACTAATTGCATTTGTTGAAGAGCATTATCCTAACCTCGCACCGGAAACGGTAAAATTGGCTCAATTAAGAAAGTTTGTCGAATGGATGAATCTGAAAGGAATTAGCCCGAGAACCCAAGCCCGTACGATATCGGGTGTTAAATCTTTCTATAAATTTTTACTAATTGAAGAAGCTGTTGAGAACGATCCAACCACTTTGCTCGAATCACCAAGAATTGGCCGTAAGCTCCCTGAGATTCTTACCGATGATGAGATAAATAGTCTGATCGATGCTATTGATGTGACAAAGGCTGAGGGTCTCCGAAACAGGGCCATTCTTGAGACCCTGTACAGTTGTGGATTGAGAGTTTCAGAACTTGTTGATCTGAAGGTTTCAAATCTTCATTTTGAACAGGAATTTCTTCGTATTGCGGGAAAAGGAGAGCGCGAACGACTTGTTCCTATCAGTAAAAGAGCGATTGAAGACATCAAAAAATATCTTGTTAACTCTCGTAAGAAACTGGTTATTGAAAAAGGATATGAGAACGTTGTGTTCCTGAACAGGAGGGGAAAGAAATTGAGTCGGGTGATGATTTTTACGATTATCAAAAATCTGGCCGATAAGATCAACCTTGAGAAGAGCATTAGTCCTCATACCTTCAGGCATTCCTTTGCTTCTGCTTTGGTGCAGGGAGGTGCCGATCTGAGAACAGTCCAGGAAATGCTCGGGCATGAATCAATTCTGACTACCGAAATCTATGCCCATTTGGACAAGGAATATCTGAAAGATACCGTAAACCGCTTTCACCCCAGGTCGTAGATTCTGGTTTGAGAATATTTTAGAGAAAGCTATTTTCAATAAGAGGACAATATAGTTGCCGGCAGGTCACAGGTCCTCTTATTTCCCCCCCCCCAAACGATTGAACAATCTAAATTTAAAGGAAGTGACAGGTGACGTTTCCCACCAGCCATAAGCTATTTAATTCCGATAGATAAGTATTACTTAATTTATTAACTTAACTGGGATAGAGGCAATAAAAACCATTATCTTTGCATCCTAAGTTTAAGAAGATAAACCTATTATTTACAAGACATTATCAATGAATCGATTGGGTGAAAGAATCAAGCGTAAAAGAGAAATGTTAAATTTGCCGTTAAGTGATCTGTCAAAAAAAGTAGGAATTAGTGCCAGCGCATTGTCTCAAATTGAAAACTCGAAAGCATTTCCCTCAATCGTAACCTTAAAAAGCATTGCTAATAGCTTATATGCCACTGTAGGTGAACTGATCGGTGAACATGAGTCACTTACTAAAAATCCGCTGATCAAATGGGGAGATATCAAATTTGTGAAGGTAAACTCCAGCGGAACAAGCCTTTTCCTCCTTTCTCACCACGAGAACAGCAAGCAAATGGAACCCTATATCCTGAAATTTGTCGAGAATTCCGATTCTGCCGAGATTATGCATCCACATCCCGGACAGGAATTTATTCATATTTTGGAAGGCAAATTATTGATTACTCTTGATAATTCACAATATAGCCTGGAAAAGGGGGATAATTTTTATTTCAACTCTACGATTCCCCACACCTTGAAAAATATCCATAATTCATCTGCCAAGGTGCTTTGGATCGTTACTCCTCCAAACATTTGACACTGGTCAAACTCATGCCATGGCTATGTCAAATCTTTGTTAAGTTTTGGTTTTTCTGAGTCAGAAGTTAGAAAAGCCAGGTAAATTTGAATAATTTTGTGGTTAAGTATCAATTAAATTAATTAAACAGCGCTTAATGGACAGACAAGCTACAGACCTGAACGAGACCATTCAAAAGCTAAATGAGAATGTTCTTGAATTATTGAGTGAGAGAGGGAAAAATATCTTTTTTCCCAAGCTCGGAATTCTGTCGCAATCGGCTCAGGCCAAAGGTAAAAATATCAATGCAACAATTGGGGAGGCAATCGAAGATAATGGTTCTTCCATGCACCTTTCCGAATTTGACAAACTGATAAGTTTACCTCTTGGATCAGTTTATCCGTATGCTCCAAGTTTTGGGAAAAAAGAGTTGCGGGATTACTGGAAAGAGTCAATTTACCGGAAAAATCCCTCGCTCGGAGCTACACCGATCAGTCTACCTATTGTTACAAGCGGATTGACCCATGGAATTAGTATTTCAAGTTATCTATTTGTTGATGAGGGAGATACAGTCGTAATTCCAGATCTTTTCTGGGAAAATTATTCATTGATTTTTGAAAACGCCTACAGAGGTAAGGTAGTTACCTTCCCACTGTTTAAAAACGGAGGGTTTAATGTTGACGGTTTCTCTGAAACGCTTGATTCCATTTCAGGGAAAATTGTTCTTTTATTGAATTTTCCCAATAATCCGACCGGATATACTCCGCTTGTATCTGAGGTCGGACCAATCGTTGACGCCATAAAAAAACAGTCTGAAAAGGGTAAGAGCATTGTGACAATTATTGACGATGCCTATTTCGGATTAGTTTATGAAAATGGTGTTTACACCGAATCGATTTTTAACCAGTTATCGACACTGAGCGAAAAAGTTCTTGCAGTGAAGCTGGACGGACCAACTAAAGAAGATTATGTATGGGGATTTCGGGTCGGTTTTATCACCTTCGGGGTGAAAAACGGAACACATGAACTCTATGAAGCATTAGAAAATAAAACTGCCGGGGCTGTAAGAGGGAATATCTCCAATGTGAGTCATCTGTCTCAGTCATTGTTATATGCAGCTTATTTTTCTGCGCAGTACGAAGCAGATAAAAGGGAAAAATACAACACGCTTAAATCAAGATATCAAGCTATTATTAAGGCTCTTGAAGACCCCAAGTACCACGAATATTTTAAGGCATTGCCATTTAATTCCGGGTATTTCATGTGTATTGAGTTGAATGATTCGTTAAAGGCTGAGTCCATCCGGAAAATTTTGCTTGATAATTACAGTACCGGGGTCATCGTATTCGGAAATCTGATCAGGCTGGCTTTCTCGGCTGTTCCTGAGTCTAAAATTCCGGAGCTGGTTGAGAATATTTATCTTGCCTGTGCTGATTTTAAGAAACAAAACTAGAACAAGCTTCATAGGGAAGTAGAATCCCTTTTATTTAATCGTTTTTAATAAAAATTTTAATGACTAGTAATCAGAAATTAATCAGTTGGGTAAACGAATGGGCAGAGCTTTGTCAGCCTGAGAAAGTTTACTGGTGTGATGGTTCCGAAGAGGAGAACACACGTCTTTTGAGTGAAATGGTGGCAAGTGGAATGGCCGTTAAGCTGGATGAGAAAAAACGTCCGGGGAGTTACTATTTTCAATCCGATCCCAGTGATGTCGCTCGCGTTGAAAACAGAACTTATATCTGTTCTGCTAAAGAAGAGGATGCAGGCCCTACCAATAACTGGGCTGATCCTGTTGAGATGAAAGCCACTTTGAATGGTTTTTTCAAAGGTTGCATGAAAGGCCGTACCATGTATGTGATTCCATTCAGCATGGGTCCACTTGGATCTGATATCGCCCACATCGGAATCGAATTAACCGATTCTCCATATGTTGTTGTAAATATGAAAATTATGACACGTATGGGAAAAGCAGTTCTTGATGTTCTTGGAAATGGTGAATTTGTCCCTTGCATTCACTCTGTGGGTGCTCCCCTTGAACCAGGTCAAAAGGATGTTAAATGGCCTTGTGCTCCGATTGAGGACAAATATATCTGCCATTTCCCGGATACCAATGAGATTATTTCCTATGGTAGCGGTTATGGAGGCAATGCACTTCTTGGGAAGAAATGTTTTGCACTACGCATCGCATCAAATATGGCCAGAAGACAAGGTTGGCTTGCAGAGCATATGCTCATCATGGGAATCACCAGCCCAGAGGGTGTTAAAAAATATATTGCTGCAGCATTCCCAAGTGCCTGCGGTAAAACAAACCTCGCAATGCTTGTTCCTACCATTCCGGGATGGAAGGTTGAGACCGTAGGTGACGATATCGCCTGGATGAAATTCGGGAAAGACGGACAGCTTTATGCGATCAATCCTGAAGCCGGATTCTTTGGCGTTGCACCGTTTACATCAATGGATACCAATCCTAACGCCATGTTGTCTGCAAGGGCAAATACAATTTTCACAAATACAGGATTGACACCTGATGGAGACATTTGGTGGGAAGGGATTGGTTACGATGCTCCTGAAGGAACCATTACCTGGACAAACGAAGTTTATGATAAGGCCAGCGGGAAACCGGCGGCCCATCCAAATGCCCGTTTTTCGGCTCCTGCATTTCAATGTCCTGCTATCGACAAAGACTGGGAAAACCCAACAGGTGTTCCAATCTCTGCAATCCTCTTCGGTGGACGTCGTCCCGGAACTGTGCCATTGGTTTATCAGTCATTCGATTGGAATCATGGCGTTTTCATGGGATCAATTGTTGGTTCAGAAGTTACTGCAGCAGCCATTGGTTTGAAAGCAGGTGTTCGTCGTGACCCGTTTGCAATGTTGCCATTCTGTGGTTACCACATGGGTGATTATTTTGGCCATTGGGTGAAGATCGGAGAAACAGCTCCTGATAAAACCAAGCTTCCTAAAATTTTCAATGTTAACTGGTTCCGCAAAAGCGCCCAGGGAAAATTCCTGTGGCCAGGTTATGGAGATAATATCCGGGTATTGCAATGGATTTTTGAGAGAGTAGCAGGAACAGCTGCAGCTGATGAAACACCAATTGGTTATGTTCCGCAAATTGGCTCAATTAATACTTCCGGTTTGGAAGGGGTTGATGCAAATATGCCTGAACTTTTGGTAGTTGATAAGAATCAGTGGAAAGATGAACTTGACCTTGTACGTGAGCAATATGCCACTTTTGGAAGTCATCTTCCTGAAGAGCTTGCAAAACAGATAATTGCAATTGAACAACGTTTCGAAAAGTAGTTTAAGATAACATTATAATTAAAAAAACCGCTCCATGTTTGGGGCGGTTTTTTTGCGTATAAAACCGGTCCGGTTTTCGAATTATGACAGGTTTTGAATCCTGAATTGCTGAGAAACATAAAAAATCCTGACATTCTTTGGTTTAATGAATGTTAAATCTGAAATTAATCCCAAATAAGCTGTTAAATTTGGCTTTTAAATCATAATCTAAATGAAACCTATCAAGAATTTTCAGAAGAAAATCCCGGCCAACGAATATCTTGTTCTGGTTTACCGGTTTGTCATCGTTATGTTTCTGTATTCATTTGGACGGATACTTTTTTACCTGTTTAATCGCACGATGTTTCCTCAGGTCGATTTCTCCTCTTTCATTCAGATTATGAGGGGTGGGGTAATGTTCGATACCAGTGCCGTACTTTACCTGAACGCAATCTATTTTTTGTTTTACCTGATTCCGCTCCCTTTTAAATTCAGTGATAACTACCGGCGCCTTCTGAAATGGATTTTTATGGCTATTAATGGCATTGGCCTTGCATTTAACCATATTGATATCATCTATTACCGCTTTATATTAAAAAGAACCACTGCAAGTGTTTTTGATATTGTAAGTTACGATGACGGGAACTTTAGGTTGATCTTTAGGTTTTTTTATGATTTCTGGTATATTGCAGTGATCTGGTTGATAACCCTCTTTGTGCTTGAAAGGCTATATTCCCTTTTAAATCCTGTCCCTGTTTTTCAGGGAAAGGGTTGGAGGTACATGGTTTCATCGGTGGTAGCCTTAATTCTTGTTTCGGGGTTCAGTGTTATTGGAATGCGTGGTGGCTATATGCCCAGCACCCGTCCGATCAGTATGAATAATGCGGGGAAATATGTGAATTCAACACAGGAGATGGCATTGGTCCAGAATACCCCTTTTTGTATTTTAAGAACCTGGGGTAAGAAAGCCTTTGAGGTTAGACATTTTTTTACATCCGAGGAGGAGCTGGAGCGGATTTATTCTCCGGTGAGGATTCCAAAACCTGTTGAAGCTCAGAAGCATGACAATGTGGTTGTCATCATTCTTGAAAGTTTCAGCCGGGAATTTGTGGGGTCACTCAATAAAAATCTTGATCACGGGACGTACAAGGGATATACACCCTTTATCGATTCGCTGATCAGCAAGGGTTTTGTTTTTACCAACGCTTTTGCAAACGGTCGTAAATCAATTGATGCAATCCCCTCGATTACAGCCAGTATCCCGGCCCTTGTGGTTCCTTATGTAATTTCAGAACGATCGGGAAACCGGATTAACAGTCTTGCCGGTCTGTTAGCCAGGGAAGGTTATCAGACCGCCTTCTTCCATGGAGCTCCGAACGGTTCCATGGGTTTTGATGCTTTTGCAAAAATAGCCGGTTTCCAGCGTTATGTCGGGAAAAATGAATATGCGGATAACAACGGGTTTGACGGAGTCTGGGGGATCTGGGATGAACCTTTCTTTCAGTTTTTTGCCGATGAGATGAATCAAATGAAGGAGCCATTCTTTACCACAATCTTTTCAGTCTCCTCACATCATCCCTTCAAGGTTCCTGAACAATATAAGAACCAGTTCCCGGAGGAGCACATTCCGCTTCAAAAATGCATCCGCTATACCGATATGGCTCTGAAGAAATTCTTTGAAAAAGCTTCGAAGATGCCATGGTTCAAAAATACCCTCTTCGTAATTACCTCGGACCATTGCTCCGAATCAAATTATAAAGAGTATAAGACAGCTGTTAATTATTATGCGGCACCGCTGATATTCTATAAGGGGGACGGCAGCCTTTTGGGTAAAGACGATTCTTTGGCCCAGCAAATTGATATTATGCCTACAGTTCTTGGATACCTTAACTATCCAAAACCCTTTGTTGCATTTGGAAATAACCTTTTCAATCCGGCGTCGCAACGTTTTGTGATCAATTACCTGGAGGATTCCTATCAGTTTTTGTCAGGCGATCTGGCCTTCTATTTTACCGAAAATAAGCTAAACGGCATTTTCAATCGTAAAACTGATCCCTATTTGCTCAGGAATCTGTTAGGCCAGTCCGGTTATGAGGATGAACAACAGTTGTTTAAGGCAGTTGTTCAGCAATTTAACAACCGGATGGTTCAGGATCGCTTAGTTATTGACAGCAAATGAGTTGCAGAAAAGCCCGGGTTCTGTTTCCTGAAAACGATCCCTTAAGGGTTGTCTGGCATGAAACCATCTGAATACTAAAATTTTAACCTTTGTTAATGGTTTCTGGCATTGAAATTGTTCTCTGCTAATTGTAAATTAAAGGGTAAAGTTATGAAAACAAAAGTAACCTTTATCACACTGATGATGATTTTTATTCTTGGCTCTTGTTTTGCCCAGGAGACCTCCCGAAAAGCTCAACGGCAGAATGCAAAATTGGAGCGAGTTCATCAGACTGAAATCCTGATTAACTCGCGGGAGTTTGTGTTCACAGCTTCAAGGGCTCTTCCGCTTGGTGGCGGTTCAATTGATCTGACGACCAATCCTAATTACTTAAAATTTCATCCGGATAGAATTGAGAGTTATCTGCCTTTTTTTGGCAGGGCCTATAATGTTGATTATGGCGGCGACGCCGGATTAAAGTTTCAAGGAAAACCCAAAGAATTCAAGGTGGTAAATCGCGGGAAGGGGAAGGGTTATGAGATAAACACCAATGTGTCGGGTAAACTGGATAATTATCAGATTAATCTGTTAGTCTCCCCGGAAGGCAGTGCTACGCTAATAATCCTGAGCAATAACCGTAACTCTATCACCTATTTTGGCGAAATTAAAAAAATGGAAGAGAGAAATAAGGAACATCCTGAGGACAATTAGTGGTTTGCATTTGACTGCATCTGACTTTAACGGGTAAATGTAAGTGTTGGCCGGAAGGCTGATCCGACTGCAAGGAGAAATTAACGTATAGAGCGACGGTTCCCTGAAACACTTTTTAATATCCAGTCCAGACTGAGTTTTTGTTCCATATCTTTTCTAATTTCGCACCATATTTTCAGAAAGAATGATCATAAGGAAAAAATTCAGTTTCGAAGGAGCCCATATCGTTCGTAACTGCACTTCACAACGCTGCCGTGAAAATATCCACGGACACTCCTATGAGGTGGAGGTTTTTTTGAAGCCCGATCTGTCCCGCCATTACTCAATGTCGATGAATGCCGTCGTTTTTAACAGTATCAGGGAGCTTATTCATAGTTTCGATCATGCTTTTACCCTTTGGGACAAGGAGCCGGATGAGGTAAAGGAGAGCATATACCGAATCAATGCCAGGGTTGCAGAAATACCTGTTTCTCCGTCCGCAGAGGGATATGCGCTGTTGTTTCTGTTCCTGATTAACCAAATTATTACCGCTGCTCAATTGGATAATGGATGGAGTAATGTGCAACTTCATGCTGTAGGTGTCCATGAAACGAAGTCCGGCTATGCTGAATCCACAGTTGAAGATTTAAACCTGGTCCGGTTCACAAAACAGGATGTTAAATTCAATCATGGAATAAAAACAGAATGGAAAGAGGGGGAATGGTGGACCCGCTTACCCTGATGTTAACAATTTATAAAATTTCCCCGGGGTATTAAAAAAGGGTTACTTTTGCACACGAAACGTATATTTGTGCAAATTATTTGCTTTGAAAGATTCCACACGTCATAAAATACTCGGTATAGCCCGGATGGTATTTGCCCGAAAGGGAGCTATCAATACCACCATGGAAACTGTAGCTAAAGCTGCGGGTCTTGGTAGAAGAACTATATACACCCATTTTAAAACACGGGATGAACTCCTTGACGAAGTGATTAAATGGGGAAAAGAAAATATCCTGAGAAAGTTTAACCGGGTGTCTGCCATGAAGTTATCACCCGAAAAAAAGATAATCCGGTTCATGACTGCACACATGAAAGCGATCCAAAATCTGATTCAAAAAAATCATTTGCTAAGACTGGAGTTTCTAAGGGGAAGTGAGCGAATTGAAATTTATCGGAAAGAAGTCGATACTCATGAAAAGGATTGTATTGCATCGATCCTGAAGGAAGGGACTCAGTCAGGTGTATTCCTGATTGAGGATTTTGAAAATACAGCCATACTGACACTTACAACTTTAAAGGGTCTTGAAAACCAATTCATCCTTGACGATTTTGGGAAGTCCTGTCAGGAAAAACTTGAGCTCTGGCAAAAGATTCTATTCAGGGGCATCAAAGCCTCCGCTTAATTAATTGAAAATTAGATTATCTGATATGAGAATGTTTATAAACACGATTTCGCATTACATTCCGGAGCATCGGGTTCCAAATGAATATTTTAAGAACCTGAACGGATTGGATGATGAATGGATTTTTGACCGCACAGGCATCCGGACACGGTCGAAGGCAGGTAAAAATGAGAATGCCAACACCATGGCTGTTGAGGCTGTGTCAAAGGCCCTAAAAACCTTACCTTTTGATATAAAGGAGGTTGATCTGATTATCGGGGCGTCCTATACTCCTTACGATACCGTGGCTACTATCGGCCACGTTGTGCAGCGCGAGTTTGGTATTCCTGAAGCCCAGGTTATGTACGTTTCCTCGGCTTGTTCTTCACTGGTTAATGCAATGGAGATTGTTGAGGGTTATTTTGCGATGGGTAAAGCCACACGTGCTTTGATTATTGCCTCTGAGCACAATACCATGTACAGCGACGAGACTTGCGAAAAGAGTGGCCATCTTTGGGGCGACGGAGCAACGGCCATGTTTATCTCGGATGAACCTTTAGGGGCTAAACCGGGCGAAATACTGAATATTTTTACCCGCGGACTTGGTCATATCGGGAAAGGGCCGGAAGCTGTTTTCCTTCGTCCGGGTGAGGGGGGGCTTCAAATGCCTGACGGCAGAGATGTTTTTATGCATGCCTGTAATTTTATGCGCGTTGCACTCGAGACCACACTCGAAAATTGCAGCCTTGCCATTGATGACCTTGATTTTATTATTCCCCACCAGGCGAATCACCGTATAATCGCCAATCTGATTAAACAATTAAATATCCCTTCTAAAATAGTTCTTACAAATATTGAGGAACTTGGCAATACAGGTTGCGCGAGTGTAGGTATCTGCCTGTCTCAGAATATGGCCAAAATTCCGGCAGATTCGCTGGTTGGAATAACCGTTTTTGGAGGGGGCTATTCTGCCGGAGCATTTCTTGTGCGGTTCTGAAATTGTGCCCTGGGAATTAATCCTGAATAAATTATATCCGGCATCCGGCTGTTAACTGCCGGCAACTGGCCGTGATATTTGCTATTTAAAATCAAAATAGTCAAATTTGTAATGGGTTTTCGGGATCCGGTGATATTTCTGTAAAATACTTAATTTTTGCCAGCTGCCAATTGCCAGCCTCCGGATCCCTTTTATAAACTGAATCGAATTAATAATAAATTGATCTCCTTTGTTATGAACCGTAGACAAATGATTGGTAGTACCGCAGGTGTAGCAGTTGCAGCCGCAACAGGCTTTCCTGCTACAGCTGTTTTTGCAGAATCTGCAACAGGAAGCCTCAAACTTAAAGGTAATATTCATCACTCTGTTAGTCAGTGGTGTTACGGGGATATCCCGTTGGATGATCTGGCCAGGGCATGCGCTGAAATGGGACTCGAATCGGTAGAGTTATTATGGGAGAAAGATTGGGCTACTGTAAAAAAACACGGATTAAAATGTGCAGTTGGCTATGCCACCGATTACGGAATTCCCAAAGGATTTAACCATATTTCCAATCACGAGAAACTGATTGCAGATTTTGAACGGATGATCCCTATTGCCGCTGAAGCGGGTATTCCCAATCTGATCTGTTTCTCCGGAAACCGCGAGGGGCAAAACGATAATGTAGGGATGGTCAATTGTGCCATTGGTCTTCGGAAAATCATGCCATTGGCCGAAAAACATGGAGTCACCATCATCATGGAATTGCTGAACAGTTACGGACATACCGATTATCAGTGTGATAAAACCTCCTGGGGAGTTGCACTTTGTGAAATGGTAGGATCGGAACGGCTGAAACTCCTTTACGACATTTACCATATGCAAATCATGGAGGGAAATATCGTAGATACCATCAAAAAGAACATTCGCTATATCGGACATGTTCATACGGGTGGTGTACCCGGAAGGCATGAACTGGACGATACTCAGGAACTCCATTATCCGGCGATCATGAGGGCCCTGGTGGCAGCCGGGTACAAAGGATTTGTAGGACAGGAGTTTGTCCCTACTCAAGCCGATAAATTGGATTCCCTGCGTAAATCGGTTCTTATTTGCGATGTTTGATTAATAGTCAGGAATAACAAAAATACCATTTGGTTTAGACAGTAATTAGACTTTTTACCTATAATAAAAAATTGAATCGATGAATCTAAATTGGTTAGGTATAGTGATTATTGCATTTTGCGCGATTATTCTGGTCGTTTATCTTATTCGTAAAAATTTGAAGGACAAAAAAGAGGTGCCGAAATCGATCATCGATCAGTTTAAAAGTGAGCGAAAATTTGAATTGCATGATGATGACGAGAACTAATTAGTTGTTGGATATGAACAGTGAAATCACCCTTACGACTCCGGCATTGCTGTTTTCTGCGATTTCGCTGATTATGCTTGCCTATACCAATCGCTTCCTGAGCTATGCCAATCTTATCCGTACCCTCCACGAAAAATTCAAGATCAAACCCGACGATATTTTACTTGGGCAGATAGCCAATCTGAGAAAGCGGCTTTATTTGACCAAGTATATGCAGATTCTGGGTGTAACCAGCCTCTTCCTTTGTGTTTTAACGATGTTTTTAATTTTTGTCGGCAGCCAGGTACTTGCTGTGTGGATATTTGGGGTGGCTCTCCTATTGCTGATTGCATCATTAGGTCTTTCTATCC
>TBL_comb47_HYPODRAFT_10004045_pt1 | contig 17016 bp, 6 predicted proteins | sample TroBogypolimnion_40_FD_10682 | JGI IMG/M metagenome (IMG submission 10682)
CCGAGGTGCCGAGCCGCGCCTTCATAGCTTCCTGCGAAGCCAGCAGGCTGGGCAGTGGCCGATGGAGGACCACCACGCGCAACGGCAGCTCCCGAGGCAGGTACCGAAGCAGCGGCACGACCACCTTGACCACTTTGCCCTTGGCTTGCCGGGTCCAAGCGGCGTCACGAGCGGTGTCCTTCACGGCCGCCAGTTCAAAATACCCATGCCGGTTGCTTTCGTCCGCCGGACGGTGGTCATCCGCGAGGACGGGGATGCCGCCCGCCTCGATTACCCGCATGAGCATGGAGGTGCCGCTGCGCGGCAGGCCGGAAACCACGACGATCTCGTCAGGACCCAACGATCCGGGCGCGGACGCCGGCTCCTGGCACCAGACGGTGAAGTCGTAGCTGGCAGGCACGCTGGCAGGGCGCAGGCGAGACGAGTTCAACTCGCGACGCTGGCGGACGAGGTTGTTCTTGAGGGCGTCGCGCATGAAGCGGTACTTCCGTCCCGCTTCCGGGTCGTGTCGAAAGAGGCGCGCCAACGCCTGCCAGGCCGGAAGCTGGGCCGGATTTTGCTTCACCGCCACCAGCAGTTCGTTGGTCCCGTCGGACGTGTGCCCCAATTGGACCAAGGCCAGCCCCAGGAGCAGGTGGAGCCGCGGATTAAAATAGACTAGGCCTAGCGCCCCGGACGCGGCGTCCACGACTGCCTGCCAGTCCTCTTTCCGGTAATAGACCTCGGCCCGCAACGCCTCCAGGCCGGGGTCTTCCGGCTCGACTTTCAACTGGGCCTCCAAAATCGGAAGCGCCTCGTCCCCGCGGCCGAGGTCAACCAAGGTGGCCGCCACAAAGCCCCCCAGCAGGGGCGGCAACTCACGCCCATCCAGGAGCGGGGCCAGTTCCGCGGCCGCCCTGGCCCGGTCGCCTTCGAGCAGTGCCTGGATGACTTCCTCCCGCACCATCTGCGGTCCCAACCCTTGCGCGCGCTCCACATACATGCGGCGTTCGTAGACGCGACGCCGCGCCTCCGGCTGTTGTTGGGCGATGGCATCGACCGCCGGCTCCTGGGGCCAGGCGCTGAGCTTGGCTTTCGCTTCGGCAGCGAACTGTTCGCCCCGGTCGCGCAACTTCCGCAGCGCCTCCCGCCGCGGGGCCGCCCAGCCCAGGCGCGCGAGAACGTCAGTCAGGTGAAAGCCAAAGCGATGCTCCGCCGGCCACTCTTCCCAGAGCCGCTCCAGGATCGGCGCCGCCTCGCGCGGTTGGCCGGCGTCGGCCAAACCGCGGGCCAGGTTGTAATCCAGTTCCCGGGTGGTTTCCCGCACCCCCTCCGTCACCTCATCCGGCAGGGGCGCTACGTACCCGAGGGCGATCATCTGTTCCAGCGCCGCCGCCGCCGCCCGCGGATCCTGGTGGGTGTCCGGGGGATGCCGGCCAGCTTCGCCGGGGACGCTGTCCCAGGACGGGATGTGCCGGACCTGCGGCGGCTGTTGCCAGGCCTGGATCTGCGGCGTGCCGTCCATGTCCGCCCCCACCGGCAGGCCGAACAGCGTCAGGATGGTGGGAGTGACGTCCAGGATGGAACTGCCGAAAATCTGCTCGCCGCGCAGCAAACCGGGACCCGCCATCACACAGATCCCAAAATGTCGGTGCTCAACGGCCGGGCCCGCCGGCTCAACGGGAATCCACCGCGGCCGCCGCGCATCCGAGTGGAATCCGTGATCCGACACGACCAGGACATGGGTGTCCGGTCCCGCCAACTGGAGGTACCGGCCCAGCATGGCATCGTGGTAGCGATAGACGTTGGCGACCACCTCCCGGTAAAGTCCAAACTCCCGTTCCGGCACCCCTTCCTGCCGGGGCGGATAGTATTGCATGAACCGGTGGCTGGCATGGTCAATCGCGTCAAAATACACCGCGGCAAAATCCCAAGGCTCGCGCTCCAGCAGTTCCGTCGCGGCCGCATGGACTGAGAGCGTCTCGGCCAGGATCTTGGCCAGGTCATGCAGCGACTTGTCGTGCTCCTGGTCCACGCCTTCAAACCGCGGCACAAAGAGCCGCAACATCTCCCCCGGGATCTCCGCGGGGCGTACCCGCAGTTCGGCCAGCGCCTCAGTCAACCGGGCCGGGGCGACCACCCCCGGCAGCAACGGCGGCAGCGGCGCTTCCGGATCATCGGGCACCCTTTGGAAATGGTTCGCCACCATCGCGCCGGGGATGGGCTCGGCTGGAAAGGAGGGCCACCAGCCCACGACCAGAGAGCGCTTCCCCTCCTGCGCCAGGATATTCCACAGCGCCTTGGTCTTCCGCGACAGCACGCTGCATGGCCGGATGCCGCGGCCATCCGCGGTCGGTTCGCTAAACCCGAGGACGCCGTGCTTGGCCGGGCGCTTGCCGGTGGCGATCGAGGTCCACAAACAAGGGCTTAACGGGGGATAAATCGTCGCGTGGTTACCCTGCACCCCGCGGGCCATCAACCCCGCCAAATGCGGCATCTCCCCCGCTGCCAGCAGGGGACGGATTACCTTCCAATCGGCGGCATCCCACCCCAGGAGCATGACGCGCACCGAGGAAATACTCATCGAGAGGAAAAACCGGGCTGGCCGGCGCTGACCGGCCTGGACTTGCGCCACTGGCGGAGTCCGGCGCTGCCCACCACCATCGCGGCCGCCAGCAGGCCCGCGACCCCGGTCGAGGCCTCCGGCACCGCAGTGGCCCCAGCGTTGATCAACGCCCCCGAGTCGTCGTACGCCCAACCCGTGAACGTAACCGACATTTTAGTCGGGTCGCCGGGGGTGACCGTCGCTCCACTCATCCCCACCCAGCCATATTCCGTCTGGTTTCCCGCACTCGCATCCGTGAATTGGAATAGGAGATACTTATGGCTAAACGACCCCGGGCCAGAAAGCTTACCGTAGGTGGTGGACCGAATAATATTCACGGTGTAAAGGGCGCCGTTACGGCCCGGCGCATTCCAGTTCTTGCCCGCGTTCGTGCGAAAAGCGACGCTCCGCCCAGACACACCGGTCCGGTTGTTCGCTTGCCGGGCAAATCGGCCGGTACCGCTACTGATGGCCGCCACGATTTGGTGTGAGCCGCTGCTCGCCGTATTAATGGCGATGCCCGCGCCCCCCGGAAGGCTCAACGCCAAATTACCCAGTTGGTGACTGCCGAAGCCGACTGTCTGGGGTGTGGCGAAGGGTGTATAGACAATGGCAGCCTCCACTGAGGACTCGAGTGCGCCCAGCGAGGCCGCTCCCGAAGCCAAAACCAGGAGCGATTGCAGGGACTTTCGTTGAGATGTGATGACCCGAGCCGGGTTCGAAGTCGACGTTTTCTTCATATCATGTAGCGGACTTGCCAGTTCTTTTTCTTGCCGTGCGGACGGCTTGACGCTGTGCGGGTCAGGGAGAATTGCTTTTCGCCCAAACCTTACCGCTGGCGATTTTAGTGCCTGGGGAGGGCCAGGTCGAGAGGAATGTTTCGGTTTCTCGGCCGCTGGTGCGCGGTCCCCTCCACACGGAACCGGGAGTGCTGGGAGTGCTCATGCCGAACCATTCAGATCACCGGTGGCGGCCGGTCCGCCGCTCCCGCATCGCCAGAAGGACTGGCAGGGTCCCCACGGGGTGGAAAGCTGGGTTCGGCGGGGTTTCTGTTCTTTGGCTCGCGGGCGGTGAACTCGAAAATACCCTCCGGCGCCAACCACGGAGCCGCCGACGCCAAAATGCCCACAAAGACCATCGCGCACAATCCGGCCGCGATCACCATGCTCAGGCGAGTGATTCTCATAGCGGAGACAAGTTGCTCAACCGTGCTGACCCTAGGCAAGATCCCTCATCCCATCACCGAAATCAACCACGAGCTCCTCAAGCTTCCATTGACTGCCGGACCTTCACGCTGCTGTTCGTGGGCGCTTTCAGGCGCACTGGGGCCGCGCCGTTGGCGCTCGCAACAGGCAGCGATCAAACGCGAACATCGAAGTTCGCAGTCCCGGGATCGGGACCAGGCGGGCGGCGTACCACCACGCCCTGAACTGGTCCCCACCGGGCAAACGACACCCCGCTGAGACCGACCACTACCTGACCACCACGGGAATACTCTCACTATGGCTATTGAACTCGGGCGCGTAGAGGCACTGGATCTGGGCGACCCCCGTCTGGTATTCGCCGCGGAGCTGTACCCGCGTTGAGTATTCGAACACATAGGTCCCCTTGGGGAGGTAATCGATGAAGAAATGGCTGGCGGTGTCGCGCGTGCTTTCATAGTAGGCGAGGCCGTCCTGGTACTGGTATCGGGACAGGACGCTGACCGGCTCAGTGCCGCTGCCGCGCTGGTCCTTGAGGTGGACATACTCCATGTCCCGATCCACGCGCAACTCGATCCGCACCACCAGCTCATCCCCGACTTTCACCGGGCCTTTTACCGGTTCGAGGACTTGGCCGCGGCTGGTGGCGGTCTTGAGGAAGAGGGCTTTCTTGAGCTTGAGGGGCGTGCCTTCGTAGGGGGTGACCTTGGTCATGTCTTCGAGATATTGCCAATGAACGCTGCCCCAGGCGACGCCGGTGTCGCTCTTGGTGACCGTGATGGCGCCGAGCTTGGTTTTGATATCGGCCGGCGCGAAGCGGACTTCGTAGAAGCCGGTCCCGGGCTCGACCGAAGGCCGGCCGGTCGCGGGTGCCGTTTGGAGGCGCGGCTCCGGAGTGAGGTCTTGCCCGCCGAGAGTGATATGGACCAGGGCCTGGCTGGACAAAATGTCCTGGCCGCGCAGGAGCAGCGCGTAAACGGCGTCGGCGGTCGCCTTGGTGGTCTTCCAATCGCGAGTCTGCTTCTGTTTGAGCAGCCAGACGCGGCAGCCCTCGACGGCGGCCTGGTCGCCGGCGACCTCATCGAAGGCCTCGATCATCAGCGCCTGGGTCTCGATCGGGGCACGATACCACCACCAGCTCAGCTCGGTGTCGCGCCAGAACATCCCCATCTCCTCGCTCGACACGCTGCGCTCTTTCAACGACCGGAGAATGTCTTTGGGGGTCGGGTCGGCGGTGCCACCAGCCGCCTGGAAGCGATGGAGGGCAATGGCCAGGTGCCCCTGGGTTTGGCGGCAACCGGTCGGGAGCCAGAATCTGCGGGATTGCTGGAGGAAAAAGTCGATGGCGGGCCGGTGCGCCGGCGCAATCGGGGCGTCCTTGAGAAAGAAGCTCCGACCATAGAGGTAGAGCGCATCGGTGGACGAGGGCACGTAGGCGTCGGGGGTGGGCTGAGTTCGAATCTGCCGGTACTCTTCGGCCATCCACTCATCGAGACGGGCCAGCGAGCGCAAGGCAGGGGCGACGCTCACGTCCACCCCCAGGTGCCGCAACCGGCCAAAGCCGGTGGTGATGTAGAGCGTGATGTAATCGGAACGCGGGCCGCCCGGGAACCACGGCCACGAACCGTCGGCGAGTTGGAGGTCGGCGAGTTTCTGCAGCGTAGCCGCCAGTTCGTTATTGAGCCGGTTGTCGTCAAAGAGGAGGCCGACGTTGCGGCGGGCCTGGCTTTCGGCCTGCGCCTGGCGCAGCCACGGGGTTTCCTCGATCATCACAGCCTTGAGGTCCTGGCTTTTCTCGAGCGGACTCTCCAGGGCAGGGGTGTTTTTCCAGAGATCGAAGATGCGGCGGATCTTGGGGTCGCGGTTGGCGATGTGCCGGGCCAGGGCGTCGGCATAGAACCGGTTAAAGGTCTGCTCGGAACATTCGTAGGGGAACTCCATGAGGTAGGGCAGAGCGAGGACGGCGTACCAGGCCGGGTTCGAGACCATCTGAACGGTGAGGCTCTGGTTGCGAAGCGTCTTGGACCCGCCGGACTGGAGCAGTTTCGAGAACTCGAACTGCTTCGTGGCCGGCCCGCGGATGGGCAACGGCAGCGATTCGGTCACCAGGATACGGCGCGATAAGACCGGGATGGCCCCCTCCTCGCCATCGGACACCGTCGCCGTTGCCGCTACGGCCTGGTAGGTGAGGAAACCGCAGCCATCGGGAATGTGGAGGCGCCAGGAGCAACTGCGGGACTCCTTGGGGGGAAGGTCGAACGGCTGCTCAGGCAGGGTGTTGCCGAGACGGCGATCGGTTTTCGAGGGGGAGAAGGCCGCACCGGCGGCGGTGGGCACGGCGTCCGTCAGGGCGTCGTTAAAGGTCAACCGCACTGTGCCGGCCTGGCGGGCATCCGACTGATTCGAGATTTTGACCGTGAACTCGACGATATCGTCCTCACGCAGGAAGCGCGGGGGATTGGGCTGAACCATCAGGTCTTTGGCGGTGACCGCGTGGGCTTCGATCAGGCCGCTGCGCACTGAGGCGTCGTGGGCGAAGCCCAGGAACCGCCACCTCGTCAGGGCCTCCGGCATGGTAAAGGTCAGCCGCACGACGCCGTTGGCGTCGGCGGTCAACTGTGGGAAAAAGAAGGCCGTCTCGTTGAGGTTCTTGCGGGCGGATACCTGGCTTAGGTCGGGTTTGGGCCCCGCCGGCGCCGCCATGGTCCCGCCGGCGGTGAACGCCAGGGGTTCGCCTGCGATGCCCAGGCTCGTCCTGGTGGCGGCGCCGGAGACGGCGTCCAGCTTGTCAGCGAGCATCATCGTTGCCGGTGCCGGCGCCGCCATCGGGGCCAAGGCGCTCATCGGTGAATCCTCCACCCGACCGGCCCGATTGAGTCCAAAGCGATCCACCGCGTCGCCGGCGCCCCCAAGGCCACCCCGGCGGGAAAAACGGTAGCCCCAAGCTCGCTCGGTCAGGCTCGCCGGAAACGACCGGTAGGTAGCCGCGACGCTCGAAAGCGGTAAGTCCCAACGGCCGAAGATAGGTCGGAGGACTTCCGCGGTGTTGCCGAATTGGGCTTGGACGGTGGAGAAGTCCTGCCGGAAGATGCTGAAGCGCTCCGGCCAATCGTGGCCCTGAAAGGCGTCCAGGGACTCATCATACAACGCGGCCACTAGTTCCGCGGCGCTCTGTTCGGCCCCGGGACCGGACGCGGGGGCCTTGATGGCCAGCGACCAGGTTTCTTTTTGGCCGGGCTGCAATTTGGACACAAAATGTTCCCACTTCAGCTCGAGCTCCTTGTTCTTCCACGGCACGTCCACCCGCCGGGACTCGAGCCAGGCGCGGTTCTCCCGGACCTGCGTGACGTGGAGCGTGAATCCGCCGCGCAAGGCCTCGGTTACGGCGAAGTGGATGGCCTGTTGGGTCTGGCCGGGTTTGGTCCAATAGCGCTGGATCATTTGATGCCGCTGTTCGATCTCGATGTAAGCACGGCCGGAGTCATAGCCGGTCCCCCAAAGCGCGAAGAAATCACCGCCCGGTTGGGCTTCCCATCTCGGCGCGTCGAGCAGGAAGGGAAGCTCGATCGCCAGGCGCGTGTCGGTGGGTTTGAGTACCCTGATGGGCAGCCGGCCGGTGACTTTCTTCCCGAAGCGGTCCTGCGACTCGATGGCCGCGCGGTATTCTCCGGCCGCCAATTTGAAGGAGAGTTTAGCCACGCCATTGGTGTCCGTGGTGAAACCGGTCTCCGTGACGGCTTTACCCAACGGCCACTGGTTGGGATCGGACAGGTCTTTGCCCCGATCCTCCGGGCTGGCCCCTGCGCCAAACTGCGCTTGGTAGGCCGGGTTGAAGCCGCCGAGCGGAGGGCGCTGGACGGTCGCCGGCGCTTGCAACTCGTAGAGCACTACTTTGCCTTCCGCCAACTGCGGTTCGCCATCCAGCGTCTTGGTCTCGAGCTTGATTTCCACCGCGCGGTCTTCCGTTTGCCACGGGTCCGCGCTCAGTTGCGCCGTCAGGGCGGTGTAGCCGACATTGACCCCGCGCACGGCGGAACGGGTCTCGCCCGCGTTGTCGGTCACGTCGGCGCTCACAGAAAAAACAAACGTCGGTTCGTCCTTCTCCAACACCTTCGGATCGGGTTTGGCGGTGAACTCGAGCGTGAATGAACCATCGGTCGCGGTGCGGACGGTGCCGTGGGCGATCTCCTGGTTTTCGGAACCTCGCCACGCCGCGCCCCACCAACCCCACCACCAGGGCATGCGGACTTCGCGCACCACTCGGAACCGGACCTGGGCGTCGTCGATCGCCGCGCCGGTGTAGCCAAGCGCGTGGCCGGCGAGGCTGACGGTCCCGTTGAGCCTGGGTGCGGCTTTGGGCGCGTCGAGCGTCACCTGGAACTTGGGCCGCTTGTACTCCTCCACGCTGAGCCCGGCCGCGCCGCGCGCGCGACCTTCCACCGAGAGACTCATCCGGCCCATCAGCCGGTCGCGCGGGGCGGTAAAGCTCCCGGCGAACGACCCGTAATCGTTGGCCTGCCGCTTTTGGCGCTCGATCTCCTTGCCGTTGGCGTCCAGGAACACCACCGTCAGCGTCTCCCCCTTGAGCACGGAATAGTTGTTCTTCTCTTGATCCACGGCAAGGCAGATGCCCTTGTACTGGATGGTTTGCCCGGGACGGTAGATGGCCCGGTCGGTGAAGAAGACGGTTTGGAAACTGGCGTGAGTTTCCGGGCGCCGCAGCCACTCATAGATCGGCACTTCGCCCGGGGTCCCCAACTCGCGTCCGCGGCGGTCCCGAGCGAGAAACAGGTAAGCCCCGTTGGCCGGTTTCTTCAGGGTGAACCCGCCGTTTTCATCGGTGGTGAGTGTCGGATCGGCCACCCGCTGGCCTCGGTTATCCGTGTGCCAAACGGAGACGCTCACTCCTGCGAGCGGCTCGCCCGAGACCGCTTCGAGCACAAATCCTTCGATGTCTTCGGTCCGTTGGCGGGTCACCAAGGCCAAATCACTCACCCAAACCGGGGCCACCGACACCAGGTTTTCCCGCTCGCCGAATGCCGGGTCGTGGCTGGCGGCAATGAAATAGAAGCCCGGTTTGAGCCCCGCCGGCACGCGCGATTCAAAGGTCTGCTCGCGGTAATCCGTTGTGGGCGGCAGTTTTTCCGACCACTGCAGGGCGGGGGGGCGCGACAGCAACTCGCGCTGACGATCCGGGGGTGGGAACTCGGGATGGCCGTTGTTGCCCGGCACCGCGCCCTTCCAATCATAGGCGATCGCCTTGAAATAGACGGCCTTGACGTTGCGGTAAACCACTTTCAGCATCGGAGTGGTCCGCGCCCCCCCGCCTTGGCCGGCCCCAGTCTCATTCCAAACGCGCTCGGTGACGATGCTGGCGGATTTGGCTTCCAGCTCCACCAGCAGGTTGGCGCAGAGCTTGCCCCCGGGAGCCTGGGGGAACAACTCCGCGCCGCGTTTGGCGAGTTGATGCGCGGCCCCCAGGTCGCCTTTCCGCTGGAGCACCCGCGCCTCGTGTTCGTAAGCCAGGGCTGAAATATCCAGGTCGCCGTAGCGGCGGATAAACCCATCGAGCGACGCTTGGTAGCGCTCGTCCTTCGACTCGCCAAAGGCCGCATTCCCCGCCCAGGTCAACCGATCCAGATCGGCGGAGGCCAGGGCCGGCTGCGGCGCCGGGTCGGCTTGGTGAAAACGGAGCAGCAGCCTGGTAAAGGTCGATCGCGCGGAGCGCCGGGGAGAATCCAGTTTCCTCGGTGACTGGCCTCGACGCCGGGGCGGATTGGCCCGGGAGGTTCGCCGGTTTCCAGGCGAGGAACTCCTTGGCCGGGGCGAGGGCGGGACTATCAGCCGACAACTCGAAGGCCCCCTCCGGCAGGGCGGCGGCTGTTTCGCCGGAGGTGTAAAAAGTCAGGGCCTCGCCGGCAATGAAATCGTACAGCGTCGGCCGGTAAGCATCGGCCAGGGCACCCTTTTCGAGGAGGTTGTCCCAGGCGCCCACCGGCGTGGCTTTGAGCAACTTCTCGGCCGCCAGCGCCTTTCGGAACTGCGCGTCGATGCGCGCGAAGAGCCGTGGCAGATCCCAGGTGGTGAAGTCCTTCCCGGGCGGTTGGCCGGTAGCGGTGCGCTGCATGAACCGCCACCGGTTCTGCTGGAAGTAATTCCAATACCAATGAGCCAACAGCGTATCGAGCACCGGCGCCATCTCCGCCGGCACCCCTGCAATCTCCGCCTCCAATCGCGTGATCCGTTCCTCCGGCCGGTTCCCCTGCACGGTCCCCTCCAGGGCGATTTTCTGGCCGAGGGCCTTGACCGCCTCCGGATAGGCTCGTTCCTGCATGGCTCCCTTCAGAATGACCTCCAGGTTCGTAATGGCGGTCTTCGCCAAGCCCCGTTGGACCGCGTCCTCCACCTGCTTCCATTCCGTCTCGCGCCCCGCACCAAACAAAGAGAGACACATAAAAACTAACAAACCTCCGACGGGCACTCGTTTCATAACCGATTTAACTCCACTTCCGGGCCTTTGGCAACCTCCGTCGCCGCCTCGGCGGTCCACCTTACCGGATCGGGGCCGCCCCGACCCAGGTCTCGACCCGGACATGGACGAACGTGGTCCTTCATTTACCGGCTTCATAGATTTCATAGACCGTCTTGTCCAACACAAATTGGACGTTTTGTCCCAGGGCCAGCCAAGCCGCCGCCTTGGGGTGACGGTTCACAAAGTCGAAGTAATCGGCCGCTCCCAGTGCCAGACGAAGGTGTTTCGCGGTGGTGGGGGCTTTTTGGACCTCGGCGTCGATCCAGCCCCCCGCATTTTGGAAGAAGCTCTTGCCGGCGACGAACCGGGCCTGCTGGGCGTATTGGACCACCCGCTCCGCGCCGGTGGGGGCGGGGGGCGCGGCCGGGGTCGCGCTGGGCGCGGGACGGGCGGCGGCGCCCGCCATCCCATAGCGTCGGGCGAAAGCCGCAGTACTGTCCGCGGCGGCGATCCCGGGAGCCGCGGCGGAACGCAGGGCCAGCCCGCCCCGGGCGTCCGCCACCGCCCCTTCGCCGGCCCGATCCGATTTGAATTGTTGCCACGACGCCCCGGCTTCGTTCATGGCCCCTTGATCGTGCTCGAAAGCACCCATGGAGCGCAGCGGTGGCGGCACCTCGCGTCGCGCCTCGTCTTCGAGGATGAGGAAGGCGGTGTAGGGGGTGACAATCCCGTATTGGCGAGCCAGGCTCGTCACCTCGTCTTTCAGCTCGGGGTTCTCGCCATGGAGCCGAATTTCGTCCAGCAGGTAGCCCACCCGGCGAGTCGCCCAGAGGCGGGGGATAAACTGGTTCTCGGTCGCCTCTTGCGGGAATTTAAGGTCGCTGCTGAAGGTCCGGCTCGACCCGTTGACCATGCCATCAATGACCACGGCCGAGGCGCCGGCACCGGTGTAGCGGCCCACCAGCACCAACTGTTCCCCTTTGAACAGGTCCGGCAGTGGCGAGGGGTAGAGTTTGGTGGCCCGAATCTCGCCCGTGAAGCGCATCGTCGGATTCGCCAGGATCGGCTCCTTGATCTTCGCGAAGAAGTTCGAGACCTTAATCTCGAGGTCCTCCTCCGGCAGGACATATTGGCTGGCGCCGCGGGTCAACTCGGTGATCCGATCCAGCAGGTGCGTGTTGACGTCCGTGCCGATGCCGAAGGAGAAGACCCGGGTGCGCCCGCCGCCCGCGCGCTTGACGCTGTCCAGGATCTCATTCTCGTCCGTCGTCCCGATGGTCGGCTGGCCATCGGTCATGAAGATGACGACAAACGGGCGACCGCCCCGCCCGTCGCCCGCCGAACCGGCCGGCTGACCGGGCCTCAGCCCCAAGGCCTTCTTCAAGGCGTCATCGATTGCCGTCCCGCCCATGGGCCGCAGGTCTTTGATGAAATCCTCTGCCTTGGTCCGGTTTGACGGGGTCGCTTCGATCAATCGGTCGAACAGCGGTTCCACCTCGGTGGAAAATCGGATGAGTTCAAAGCGATCGCCGTCATTGAGGTTCTCCACGCAGAATTGGAGGGCTTTTTTCGCCTGTTCGAGTTTCTTCCCAGCCATCGAACCGGACGTGTCCAAAACGAAAGCGATATCTTTCAAAACCACCTGTTTTTCCTTCACGTCCACCCCCGGCGAGGCCAGCAGCAGGAAATAGCCCGGTTGGTCGCCGGTCTGGTAGGAGAGCAGGTTGACGCCCAGTTCATCCTTTTCGGGGGCGAAATAGAGGGCGAAATCGGCATCGCCCCGCACCTCGCTGGCCTCATACCCAGCGGTCGCGCTGGTCGAGCCATGCCGTTTGACCTCGACCGCATGGGTGGGCGAATAGATGGACTTGAGCGGACGCGAGGTTTCGAGGTCGACCTGGACGCTGACCTTGCGGATGGGTGCGGCCGAGAATTTCCCGGTATTGAGTGGCAGGAGGTAGGAGACCAGGCCGTTTTCGGATTTCAGCAACTCGGTGTAGGCGAGGGTGATGCGTTTGCGGCTGTTCGGTTCGATGGGGAAGATCCGGACCTTGAACAGGTCCTGGCCGGCGTATTCGAGCAACGCCGGATCGCGCAATTTGCGGACGATGTCCTCATAAATACCCCGTGCCTTGTCGGCGCCCAGCAACTCGGCCGCAACGGGGCGTCCGTCAATCTCCAGGGTAAACTGGTCAAGATGCGCCCCCTTGGGCACCGGGAACACGAACGTCCCCTCCAGGCGGGTGGGATTGGGGTTGTGGAACTCCTCCTCGATGGTGGTGGCGGCTACCTGGTCATGGATCCGGGTCCGAACGTGGGTGAAGCTTACCTCGAGCGGGGCGAAAACGTGAGGTGGCGGGGGCATCGGTCGCGGCCAGGGTGGCGGCCCCGGGTGGGGCGGCACCGGACCGGGCCACCACCGGTCATCGATGATAATGAGTCCCGCCCCGGGAGCTGAAGTCGCGCCACTGACGAAGGCCAGTCCCGAAAGCACCATCCATATCCAACGTTTCATGCCCCATTAGACGGAGGGGGTATGGAAAAGCTCCCTCAAAAAAAGGTGCAATTCGGTTGACAACCGCAGCCAAAACCTTAGAATGGCCTTAATTACTGGTAATAGAATACGCAGGAGCAACTATGAATAAGACGCGAAGCTTGGTAAACAGCTTGCTGGTGTGCGGGGTAACCCTCGTCCTGGGTTCCAACCTGGGCGCCCAGACCACGAATCGAACGGCGAAGGTTGTGCGCGTGGAGGGAACGGCGCGCTATTCAATCAACAACGGCGCCGATTGGAGTTTCTTAACCGTCGGCACGGTGCTCAAGGAAGGCACCCTCCTTCAAACCGGCACCAGGGAGAATTCCTATATCGACCTGGTTTTGGGCGAAGGACGTTCGGTCACGATGGCTACGCCCGGCGCCGGCGGCGGGAAGAATGGCTCGGGCGGATCGGCCCACCAGCACCCCTCCAACGTGGATGTCGTTCGGCTCTACAAGGACACCGTCCTGGGGCTCGATAAACTTTCCGCCAATCCCACTGGCGCCGGTGTCCAAACCGAAACGCAATTGGACCTGCGCAAGGGGCACATCACTGGGAACGTCAAAAAGATGGTCGCGGGCTCGAACTACGAAATCCGCTACCCCAAGGGTGTTGCTGGCATTCGTGGGTCGGTTTACGATATGTCGTTGGTCGAGGGGATCAACAATGGCACGGTCACTGTGACTTTGGTGTTGGACATGCTGACCGGGTCGGCTGTGGTTTCGTTCTATCCCTCCGGGTCGACGACCCCCATCACCCAGACCGTGCTGCCTGGGTTTGGTTTTGATACCGGGACAGACGCCCTCACGCCGCTTTCACCTGCCCAGGTGTCGCAGCTTTCACAAATTCTGGCCTCCATGGGTGTTACCACCACGGTCGCGGTAACCGTGGTAGCCGGCAACAACACGACCATCGAGCAGGTCACCACTACCACCGGCCAGCAGGCTCCCAGCACGGCTGGCCAGCAAACCGGCGGCAGCACCGTTCAGTAACTCAGCTCGGATTCATTTCCTCACAACCAGGGCAACTTATCCTGCCCTGGTTTTTTTGTTTTCTTGCCGTCCGTGAAGTCTAAATCGCTCAAGCTGATCCCCGTGTTGATCGCCGCGAGCATCATCACGCTGGTCGGTTGCCTGCAGGTCTTGCGGCTCGATTTTTTCGAACGCCCGGAATTGATGACCTATGACATGCGGGTGCGACAGGCAACCAATTTTCCCGCGCGGTTGGCCACCAACCTGGGCTTTGTCTGCATCGACGAGCCGACCATCAGTTTCGTGCTCACCAACACGGCCCTGGGGTATAACTATGGCCTTTACTGGCCCAGGCATGTCTACGGCCGGATCGTTTCTGAACTGACCGCCCAGGGAGCCAAGGCGGTCGCTTTCGACGTCATTTTCGGCGAACTGCGACCGGACCATGGGTCACTGGAACTGCCGGATGGCCGCCACCTCACGCCCGATGAGTTTTTCGCCGAGCAGATCGCTCACGCCGGCAACGTCGTTCTCTCCGCCACGCCGGACAAACCCGGACCTCCGCTGTTCCTGACCAACGCGGCCGCTCTGGGCGACATCCAAACTCAAAAGGACTTTGACGGCATTCTCCGCCGGGCCAAGGCCTTCCGCGTTTACCGCCACTGGCACCCCGTCTTCGAACAACTGGCCGCCGACCGGGAATATGCCGTGCACCTGGAGGACGCCCGGCTCGAGCCCGGGGCGCTGATCTTGCCCCGCCAGGTCGACGCGGGCAAACACGCTAAGCCCGAGGATAACGCCATCCGCATTCCGCTGGATAAAGCGGGCCAATTCGACCTGACGGATTTCGCCGGTGACACCCTGCCGCCCGGCATGGCACGGAAAGCCAAACCGTTCACGGAGGAACGGATCTGGCATCTGGGCATTCAGCTTGCCGCCCGGGACTTGCACCTCGACCTCGCCGCAGCGGAGGTCGATTTGCCTCATGGCCGGATCACCTTGCGCGGTCCAGCGGGTCTCCAGCGCGTCATCCCGGTTGACGACCAGGCGTTCTTCTATGTCGACTGGGCGCTGCCGGCCGAGAGCGCGGCCTTGACCAGTCAAAGCGGGCAGGAGTTGCTCCTCCAGGACCACCACCGGTTGAATGGAGAAACCAATGAGCTGAAGAACCTGTGGCAGGGCAAGCTGGCCGTCATCGGATCCCGGGCGGTCGGCAACGACCTGAACGATCTGGGGGCGACGCCGCTGCAGTCGGACACCTGGCTGGTCAGCAAACACTGGAACGTGGCCAACTCCGTGATTACGGGGCGATTCGTGCAGCGTGCCAGCCTGCCGGTGGAGTTGGCGATGACTATCCTCCTGGGCGTGCTCACCACCCTGGTGATGACCTGGAATCTCCGCGCCCTCCAGGCCTTCACTTTGACGCTGCTGCTCCTGGCAGGTTATGTGGGCGTGGCCGTGGTGCTCTATTTCCGGAGCCGCTATTGGCTCCCGATCTTTCTGCCGGTGGCGGGCGCGGGTTTCGTTAACTATACCTTCCTGTTGGTCTATCATGTCGTCTTCGAGCAGGCGGAGCGCCGCCGCATCAAGTCCATCTTCTCCAACATGGTGTCCCCCAAGATCGTCACGGAATTGTTGGGGAAGCAGACGCTGGGCCTGTTCGGCAGCCGATGTGAAATCACGGTGCTGTTTGCCGACGTGCGCGGTTTCACCGAGTTCACGGACGCCAGCCAAAAACAAGCGGCGGAATACATCGCCCGGCACGGGCTATCCGGGGCGGAGGCGGAGGCCTGCTATGACCAGCAGGCCAGCGAGACCTTGAACACCGTGAACACCTACCTCGGGTTGGTGGCCGACACGATCATCAAGAATGACGGCACGCTTGATAAATTCATCGGTGACTGCGTGATGGCCTTCTGGGGGGCGCCGACCGCCAATCCCCAGCACGCCCTGGCCTGCGTCCGGGCCGCCGTCGGGGCCCAGCGCGCCATGCACAAGCTGAACCTTCAGCGGGCGCAGGAAAATGTCGGACGCGCCGCCGCCCAACCACCGCTCCCCAAACTCCCCATTCTGAGCTTAGGGACCGGTATCAACACCGGGGTGGCCACTGCCGGCCTGATGGGCTCCGAGCAGACCCGCCAGTTCAGCTACACCGTCTTTGGACGGGACGTTAACCTGGCCAGCCGCCTCGAGGGGGCTTCGGGACGGGGCCGCATCTTTGTCAGCGAAACCACCTACGAGCATCTGCGCCGCGATGATCCCGCGCTCGCCGCCACGTGCCTCGAGCAACCCGAGGCCCTGAAACTCAAGGGGTTCAGCGCCTCCGTGCGCGTCTTCGAGGTGCCCTGGCAGTTGCCGGAAGACTCTGCGCTCCCGGAGGAAAACGCCCTCAACCGCGCCCCGGCCCCCTCCCCGGGTCAACCGCCGACCACGCCGTCGGGTGGTCAATAGACTGCCAACAAAGGCGGCGGCGGAAACCGTGGTGGGCGGACGCCCTCGCTCGGCAAAGGTCGCGCTGGCCGAGCGTTATGAAAGCCGGCGGTTACGGTTTCAAGACCCGGCAGGCCTGGAACCCGCGAAAGAGGCAATACAGGACAAAGCAGTGGAAGCCCACGCCCAACCAGTCCTGGACCACAATGAAGACCAGGCCGTCCACCGCAAACAGGATCATGCCCACGATAAACGCCCAGGCATGGCCCTTCAGCCCGAAGACGCCAAAGAGAATGAACACCCCCGCGGCCAGCAGGTCGAGCGCCAGCGCCACCAACTTGCCGCCGCCGCCAATCCGACCCCCTAGCGCGTCAAAGACCTGCGTCGCGCCCAGGCCGATGATAAACCTCCAACTACTCTCGGAGAACGCGGCAACCGAATTAATCAAAGACAACGCGGCGATCCAATAAAACCACGAACCACCCGATTTCAACTGCCTGAGTGTGGCTGGAGAGGCCGCGGCCGCGGCGGGCGGCGTGGCCGTCGACGGGGCGCTCGCCACGCTGGCGAACAGAGGCTGAAGCTCGGTAAAGTCCACCGCGGATGCCCAATGCTCCATGTCGCTGCGCTTGACCTCCTGTTGCGCCGACAGGCGCCCTTCCTGAACCCAGGCGCCGATTTGGCTCAGTGTCACCGGCCCGTACTCCTTGCCATCGGCCCCTCTCACCGTATAAGTAAGTTCCATAGGATGTGCTGTTGATTATTCCGTATCAGACCAACTCTTCAGACGTCAACACAAAAACGCGGCCCAAAAAAACGCG
>TBL_comb47_HYPODRAFT_10004047_pt1 | contig 17007 bp, 15 predicted proteins | sample TroBogypolimnion_40_FD_10682 | JGI IMG/M metagenome (IMG submission 10682)
GGCGTTCCCGGCCCTGCGCGGAACGGCCGGCGCCGCGTTCGCCCCGCGCCTGCTCGCCACCGCGGCGGCGCTGGGCCTGGCGCTCGCGGGCCAGAGTGGCGCCGCCGCGGCATGCTTCGCGGCGGCCCTGCTCCTGGACCGGTTCATCTTCTACGCGGCGGCCCGCCACCACGCGCCGTCGGCCAGGATCGCCGGACTCAAGGCCATGCGCATGGCCCGATAGCTATCTCCAGAACTCCAGGTTGGCCTGGAGCGGCTCGCCGCCGAACACCGCCTGAATGGCGAACGAATGAATTGAATTCATAGCCATTAAAGTTCCCACCAGAACCATATTAATTGTTAAGCGTTCCTACAGGAGTGTTTATTGTTCGTTTTGGTTCTAGCGAGTTATAATCGCCCCGTCGGAACCCCTTACCTGACTTTAAGACTCCATTGGGAGCGATCAACATGGAATCCCCGCTGCCCCTGCCGGTCGAACGTGCCATCCACAAGCTCGGGAGCGACCTCTCGCTGGCGCGCCGGCGCCGCCATATCTCGCAGGCTTCACTTGCCGAGCGCATGGGGGCATCACTTTCCACGGTGCGCCGCATGGAGCAAGGCGACGTACGTGTGCCCATCCACTTCTTCGCCCGTGCGCTGTACATCTTCGGCGAGATCCGGGCGCTGGAGCAGCTGCTCGACACGCCCAACGACGAGATCGGCCTGACGCTGATGGACGAGGGTCTGCCCAAGCGCGTGCGCAGCAAACCTGGCGGCGCCTCGGGAGCGCTCTGATGGCCGCCGGCGCCTCGATCCGCAAACAGGTCCAGGTGTGCATCGGCAGGGCAGGTCTGCCGGTGGGTTCGCTCATTTATGTCCGGCAAGGCCGGCGTGAAAACTGTGCTTTCGCTTATGAGGAGGCCTGGCTGGCCGATCCGGCGGATTTCAACGTGTCGGCCGACCTGCGGCTGACCCCGGGCTACCAGGCGCGCAAGGCCGCATCACCGCACGACTCCGTGTTCCACGGTGCGATCGCGGATACCGCGCCGGATGCCTGGGGCAGGCGGGTCATCGCCCGCGACCATGCCAGGCGCCGCAGGGCTGATCCCCAACTGCCGGCCCTCACTGAGTTGGACTACCTGCTGGCGGTCGACGACTTCAGCCGGGTCGGCGCACTGCGCCTGCGCGATGGAGAGGGGAACTGGTGCCGGACAACCGCGAAAGGCCGGCGCAGCACCCCGCCGTTGATCGAGTTGGAGCCCATCTACAAGGCCACCCGTGCGGTCGAGCTGGGCCAGGAATCGGCCGAGGATTTGCGCTATCTGCAAGGCAAGGGCACGTCCCTCGGCGGCATGCGGCCCAAGTGCACCCTGGTGGACGAGCATGGCTGGCTGTCCATCGGCAAGTTCCCGAGCCAGGGCGATACCCGCAGCGTCACCCGCGGGGAGGTGCTGGCCCTCAAGCTGGCGGCGCAGGCGGGCATCCAGGTCCCGCCCGCGCGCATCGTCCTGCTGGGAGACCGGGGCAACGAGGTGCCGGTGGCGGTCATCCGCCGGTTTGATCGCGACGACCAGGACGGCCGCATCCCATACCAGTCGGCCGCGGCGATGCTGCAGGCCTCGCGCGAGGAAGATCGAAGCTACACCGAGCTGGCCGACGCCATCCGTTCCCACAGCCACGCGCCGACCGAGGATCTGCGCCAGATCTGGCGCCGCATGGTGTTCAACCTGCTGATCACCAACGTGGACGATCACCTGCAGAACCATGGCTTCCTGCATGTGGGGCGCGGGCTTTGGCGGCTTGCCCCCGCCTTCGACGTCAATCCTTTTCCGGACAAGGACCGGGAGTCCAAAACCTGGCTGTCTGAACAGGACGGACCCATCACGGACGTGCGGATGCTGCTGGTCCGTGCGCCGTACTTTGCGCTGGACGCCGTCCAAGCGCTGGCGGTGCTCGGTGAAGTGCATGCAGCGGTGTCGAACTGGCGGCAGGCCGCGCTCAGCCTGGAAGTCGGATTGCGGGCGGCCGAACTGGACGACTTCGTGCCAGCCTTCGAGCACGAGCAGATGGAGGCTGCCGCCGTGCTGCTCAGGCGGTGACCTGGTGTCCCGGAAAAGCCTGGGAGTCTGATTCTTTACATTGGGATAGCTATTTCCAGAGTTCCAGGTTGGCCTGGAGCGGCTCGCCGCCGAACACCGCCACCGTGGCGCCGTCCTGGAGCAGGGTGGCCGTGTGGCCCTCCCTGGGGGCGTCCAGGATCCCGGCATCGGTCCAGGTGTCCAGGGCGGGATCGTACAGCTCCGCGCCGGCAAGCTGCTCCCGGCGATCGGTGCCTCCGGTCACCAGCACCTTGCCGTCGACCAGGGTGGCGGTGTGGCCGCCCCTGGGTGTCCTGAGCCGCGCGACCGGGGTCCAGGCGCTGGTGGCCGGATCGAAGCGCTCGACGCTTGCGGTGGCGATGCCGTCCGCGAATCCCCCGACCACCAGCATCCGCCCGTCGCCCAGGAGGGTGGCCGTGTGACCGGCCCTGGGGATGCCCATGGGCGCGGGCTGGGCCCGCCAGGCGCCGGCCGCGGGATCGTAGCGCTCGGCGCCGGCCAGAGCGGTCCCCGAAGCGTCGTATCCGCCCGCCACCAGCACCGTCCCGTCGGCCAGGACCGTGGCGGTGTGGGCATAGCGCGCGGCGGCCATGGACGGCGCCGCCGCCCATTCGTTCCCGTCGAACAGTTCCATGGTATCGGTGGGCGCGAAGTCTTCCCCCGCCACCCCGCCCACGACCAGCACCTTGTTTTCGCCCAGCGGGACGGCGCAGTGCAGGGCCCGCCCTTCAGCCATGTCCCCGGCCGGACTCCAGCGGTCGTCCGCCGGGTCGTAGCGCTCGCCGCCGGCCACCAGCCGGGAATCGTTGTCGATGCCGCCCGCTACCAGGACGCTGCCGTCCGTCATCAGGGTGGCGGTGTGGCCGAACCGGGCGGTGGCCAGGGGGCTCCCGGTGGCTGTCCAGCTCCCGGTGGCGGGGTCGAAGCGCTGGGCGCCGGCGGTGGCGGGGGTCGCCCCCGACCCCCCGGCGACCAGCAGGGTGCCGTCGTTGAGCAGGGTCGCCGTGAACATGGACCGGGCCTGGGCGTCGCCCCCGCCGGCGCCGGCCCAGGTCCCGCTCCAGGGACTGAACAGCTCCGGCGAACCCAGCGGGGCCCCCAGGCTCCGCCCGCACGCCACCAGGGCCCTGCCGTCGGCCAGGGCGACGGCTGCGGGTTCGGCCCGGGGCAGCTGGAGCGGCCCCTGGGGCGTCCAGGCATCCCCCCGGCCCGGACCGTTCCCCGGATCGTACAGCTCGACGCTCCCCAGCGCTCCGGCCTCGCCCGCCCCGCCCACGGCCAGCACCCGCCCGTTGGCCAGGGCGGCGGCGCCGTGGGCGGCCCGGGCGGTGCCGAGGGGGGCGGCCGGGGTCCAGAGGTCGCGCGCCGGGTCGTAGCGTTCGGCGCTGGCCAGGGCCTGGTCGCCGTCCCAGCCCCCCGCCACCAGCACCGAGCCGTCCCGCTCCAGCAGGGTGGCGCTGTGCATGCCCCGGGCCGCCTTGAGCGGGGCCGCCGGACCCCAGGTGCGGTCGGCCGGATCGAACAGCTCCGCGCTCCGGAGGTTCCTGCCGGCGGCGTCGGCCCCGCCCGTGATCAACACCCGCCCGTCGTCCAGCAGGGTGGCGGTGTGCTGGCAGCGGGCCGCGGGCGTCCCTTCCGGGGCGAGGAGGGTCCAGCGCCCGGTCTCCGGATCGAACCGTTCCGGATCGGCCAGCAGGCCGCCCTGGCCGTCGTTCCCGCCCGCCACCAGGACCGTTCCGTCCCGCAGGAGGGTGGCGGTGTGGCCGTAGCGGCCCTGGAGCAGCGGACCGGCGGCGCTCCAGCGGTCGGCGGCCGGATCGTAGCGCTCCGCGGCGGCGAGCGCCCCCTTGCCGTCCGTGCCCCCCGCAACCAGCACCGTCCCGTCGGCCAGCAGGGTCTCGGTGTGCCACTTGCCGTGCGCGGCCAGGAGCGGCGCCGCGTTCCGCCAGGTGTTGCCGGCCGGGTCGAACAACCCTGCCGCCCGCCCTTCCCCCACCACCAGCACCCGCCCCGAAGGCAGCCGCACCGCCGTGGCCCGGCCCCATTCCGCCAGCACTCCGCCCGGGTTGGCGAAATCGCCCTGGACCACCTCGACCTTGGCCGTGGCCGAATCGCAGGCCCCCGCCAGGTCCTCCACCGACCCCAGGATCCGGATGGTCCCGGGGCCCTCCGCGCTCACCCCGAGGAGGTCCGCCCCGAAGCCTGAAGGCAGGGCCATCCCGGCCCCGGTGACCGGGCCCCACACGTGGGAGCGGATGAAGGGCGCCGGCATGGACACCGGGAAACGGTCGCCCGGGTGGACCCGGTTGGGGGCGAACAGCTCGGCCCGGGGCGGCGGCAGCACCGTGAAGGCGGCGCTGGCCGAGGCCTTTCCGGCCGTCGCGGTCAGCACCAGGGGGCCGGGGCCGCCGGCCTGGAAGCCGATGCGCGGGGTGCCCTGGCCCCGGAGGAGGCTCCCGCCGCGGATGGACCAGAGGCATCCGGCCTGCGGATCCTGGCCGGGGACGGCCGCCCCCGCGTCGAGGATGGCGCCGGCCGGCAGGAAGCTCCCCGGGGCGTCCAGGGTGATGAGCGGAGCTCCGGCGCCCAGCAGCCGGCATCCGAGCAGGACCGCGGATGTTGTATAGGCCAAGGCCCGGACCATGCATGCCCCTCACGGGAAGTCCGGTGAATATAAATTATTTTTAAAGCCGTGCCATCATCTTGAAAAACCCGACGATGGCTCAGGGCATCCCCAGCCAGGCCCCCAGCAGCCCCAGCCGGCCCACCAGCTCCCCGAACCGTTCCACCGGGAACCCCATCACCGTGGCGAAGCTGCCTTCGATGCGGTCGATGAACAGGGCCGCGATGCCCTGGGCGGCGTAGGCGCCGGCCTTGTCCATGGGTTCGCCGGTGCCCGCGTACCAGCGGGCCTGGGCCGCGCTGACCGGCCTCAGGAATACCTCGGCGGTGTCCACCAGGACGTGGATCTGGTCGTTCCGGCACAGGCAGAGCCCGGTGTGCACCTGGTGGCTGCGCCCCTGGATCAGCATCAGCATGCGCGCGGCGTCCGCCACGTCCTCCGGCTTGCCCAGCACATGGTGGTCCACCGCGACGGTGGTGTCGGCGGCGATGACCCACCGGTCCGGGTTCGCCCGGGCCACCAGGTCGGCCTTGGCCCGGGCCAGCCGGGCCACCATCGCCCCCGGCTCCTCCCCCGGCAGCGGCGTTTCGTCCAGCTCGGGGGCGCAGACTTCGAAGGGGATCTGGAGCGCCTCCATCCACTGGCGGCGCCGGGGCGAAGCCGAGGCGAGGATCGGCGGGGACAGGTGCAGGGTGATTTCTTCAAGATTGGCCATGGCTCCATTCTATCCGGCCCGGAGGCCGCGCAAATTCGCCCGATGCGGCTAGAGCCTTGTTACGAACTCCTGGGGCGAAAAGACTTCGACTCCCTGGCGCACATCGGCCGGGAAATGTTTGAGGTTCCCGGTCACCAGGGCGGCCCCCGCGACCTTCGCCAGCCCGAGGAACACCGCGTCCTTCGGGTCCGGGAGGGGGAGCAGCCAGGCCGGTGGGTCCAGAGGGAGCCGGGCGGCCAAGCCCAGGAGCCGGTCCAGCCACCCTGGAGGAAACCCGGCCTTTTCGAATTTCGGCCGGTGCATGACCTCGAGATACTCCCGGAGGATGCCGGGGCAGAGGATCATGGCCAGTTCCCGCCGGAGGGCCAGGTCCACCATCCGCGCCGGCGGCCCCTGGGTGAGCCCGGCCGAGACCAGGATGTCGGTGTCCAGGACGACCAGTCGGTTCAAGACGCTCTCCGCTTCCCGGGCGTCGGCGTTTCCTTTCTGGTCGCAGCTATCTCCGCATCGATTTCTTCCATGGTCATGCCGGCGAGGCCCGCGGCCTCGGCCCGCCGCCAGGACTCCCGCATGGCGGCGAGGGCAAGGGCGGTCTTCAGCTCCTCCTCCTGGGCCTCCATCGCCTCGGGCTCGACCGGGATCAGGAAATAGGCCGGTCCCTGGCGGCCGGACAGGACCACCGCTTCGCCAGGGCGCAACTTCCCCAGCGCCTTGGCGCCCTGAAGCCGGAAATCGCGGAACGCAATCTGGCGCACGGGCCACCCCCTCCAGCCTCAATTGTAATCAAACTGTTAACATTCGCAAGGCGGGTGGGGGGGCGCCGGTCAGATCAACGGGGCGAGCAGGTCCCGGTAGACCGGGATCGGCCAGCGCGCGGCGGCGCAGTCCTTCTCCAGCTGGTCGAGGACGTCCCGCAGCAGTTCCTGGGCCTCGCGCACGCCGACCCCGTAGGCCTCGGTGCGCCTGCCGCTCTCCTCCTCGGGCACGTGCTCCGCGGCCAGCATGGCGGTCTTGAGGGCCGCCAGCCGCTCCTGGGCGATGCCGGACAGCCGGGCCTGGGTCTCCAGCGCCTCCTTCAGCGGCGCGGGGACGGCGACGCCGGCCGCGCCCAGCTTGACGATGGTGTCGGCCCGGCAGCCCAGGTCGTCCACGATCGCCGGCAGCAGCATGGTCTCGGCCATCTCCCGGAGCACCTGGGCCTCGATGGCGACGGCCTTCTGGTACTGCTCGTGGCGGATGTGGATGCGCGCCTCGAGCTCCTCGGCCGCCAGGATGCCCTTGCGGGTGAACACCTCCCGGGTGGCGGGATCGTCCCATACCTTCAGGGCGGCCACGGTGTTCCTGGCGTGGGGCAGGCCGCGCTTTTCCGCCTCGTTCCTCCATTCGACCGAATAGTTGTTGCCCTCGAAGCGGATGGCCCGGGTCTCGATGATCGCTTCGCGGATGACGGTCATGGCCGCGGTGCGGCTGGGGTGGCCGGCCTTGAGCTCGGCCTCCATCCGGGCGTTCATCAGGTCCAGGGCCTCGGCCACGGTGGCGTTGATGACCGTGAGCGGGAAGGCGATGGCCTGGGACGCGCCCACCGCCCGGAACTCGAACTTGTTCCCGGTGAAGGCGAACGGGCTGGTGCGGTTGCGGTCGGTGGCGTCCTTCTCCAGGGCCGGCAGGCTCGCCAGGCCCAGGTTCAGGATCTGCTTCTCGCTGGCTTCGGCCACGTCCCCGCGGGCGATGGCCTCCAGCACGAGGTTCAGCTGGGAACCCAGGAAGGCGGACATGATGGCCGGCGGCGCCTCGTTGGCGCCGAGCCGGTGGTCGTTGCCGGCGAAGGCGATGGCGGCCCGGAACAGGCCGCCGTGGTGGTGGATGGCCTTCAGGGTGGCGCCCAGGAAGTAGAGGAACTGGAGGTTCTCCGCGGGGGTCTTGCCCGGATCCAGCAGGTTGTGGCCTTCGTCGGTGGCCATGCTCCAGTTCACGTGCTTGCCGGAGCCGTTGATCCCGGCGAACGGCTTCTCGTGCAGCAGCGCCGCCAGCCCGTGGCGCTCGCCCACCGCCTTCAGCAGCTCCATCAGCAGCTGGTTGTGGTCCGAGGCGATGTTGGCCGGCTCGAAGATGGGCGCCAGCTCGAACTGGTTCGGGGCCACCTCGTTGTGCCGGGTCTTGGCGGGGATGCCCAGCTTGAAGCACTCCAGCTCGACCTCCTGCATGAAGCCCAGCACGCGCTCCTTGATGCTGCCGAAGTAGTGGTCCTCCAGCTCCTGCCCCTTGGGCGGGCGGGCGCCCTGGAGGGTCCGGTTGGCGAACATCAGGTCCGGGCGCTTGCGGGCCAGGTCCAGGTCCACCAGGAAGTACTCCTGCTCCGGCCCGCACTGGGGCACCACCGCGGTGGCGCCGCTGTCGAAGTGGCCGAGGGCCTCCACCGCGGACCGGCTCAGCGCCTCCATGGAGCGCAGCAGCGGCAGCTTGTTGTCCAGGGCCTCGCCGTGGTAGCCGACGAACGCCGTGGGGATGCAGAGGGTGATGCCCAGCGGGCCCTCCATGAGGAAGGCCGGGCTGGTGGCGTCCCAGATGGTGTAGCCGCGGGCCTCGAAGGTGGCCCGCAGCCCGCCGGAGGGGAACGAGCTGGCGTCGGGCTCGCCCTGGATCAGCTGGCCGCCGGAGAACTTCTCGATGACCACCCCGGGTTCGTCCCAGGAGATGAAGGCGTCGTGCTTCTCCGCGGTGGCGCCGGTCATGGGCAGGAACCAGTGGGTGAAGTGGGTGGCGCCGTGCTCCAGGGCCCATTCCTTCATGGCCGCCGCCACCCCGTGGGCGATGTCGGGCGAGAGCGGCTCGCCCCGCTTGAGGCTCTGGCGGAAGGCCTTGAACACCTCCCGGGGCAGCCGTTCGCGCATGGTGCGTTCGTTGAAGGTGTTGCAGCCGAAGAAGCGGCTCACCTTCATCTGGTCCAGCCTGTGGATCTCCGAGCCTTTCACTGCCTGGGCGTTGGACATGGATCCTCCGGATGCGATGGGAAACGGGATGAGAGAAGCAGATTCGATCGGTGTCCATGGTAGGGGAACCCGGCGTTTTTTCAATCCGCTATTGAATGCAACTATGAAAATTGATTGATTGAACATCCTGCGCAGCGCCCTTCATTCTTCCCCGCGGAGAGGCGGGTAGAATACTTTCATGAACGCGCTGCGCCCCTCCCCCACCCTGGAAACCGTCGATCCTTCCCTGGACCTGGCGGCGGAGATCGGCCGGCTGCGGACCAGGCGCAAGGCCGTCATCCTCGCCCACTACTACCAGGACCCGGAGATCCAGGACCTGGCCGACTTCGTGGGCGACAGCCTCCAGCTCAGCCAGGCCGCGGCCCGGACCGACGCGGAGGTGATCGCCTTCTGCGGCGTCCACTTCATGGCCGAGACCGCCAAGATCCTCAACCCCGCCAAGCGGGTCGTCATCCCCGACCTGGACGCCGGCTGCTCGCTGGCCGACCGCTGCCCCGCGGACGCCTTCGGCGCCTGGCTCAAGGACTACCCCGACCACGTGGTGGTGAGCTACATCAACTGCTCGGCCGGGGTGAAGGCCCTTTCGGACATCATCTGCACCAGTTCCAACGCCGAGCGGGTGGTGCGCAGCATCCCCGCCGACCGCAAGGTCGTGTTCGCCCCGGACCGCCACCTGGGCCGCTGGGTCATGGACCGCACCGGCCGGGACATGGTGCTCTGGCCGGGCTTCTGCATCGTCCACGAGCAGTTCACCGCCCGCCGGGTGGCCCAGCTCAAGGCGGCCCACCCGGAGGCCCTGGTGATCGCGCATCCCGAGTGCGACGCCAGCGTGAGCCGGATGGCCGACTTCGTCGGCTCCACCGCCGCCCTGCTGGCGTTCGTCGGCAGCAGCCCGGCCGAGGCCTTCATCGTCGGCACCGAGGCCGGCATCCTGCACCAGATGCACAAGCTGCGGCCCGGAGCCGAGCTGATCCCCATCCCCGTGGACAGCGGCTGCAACTGCTCCCTGTGCCCATACATGAAGCTCAACACTCTGGAGAAGCTCTACCTCTCCCTGCGCGACCTGAGCCCGGAGATCGAGCTGGACGAGGCGGTCCGGCTCAAGGCCCTGGGCCCGGTGGAGCGGATGCTGGCCCTGGGCTGATCACTCCACCAGGACCGTGCGCCGGGCTTCGGCGGCCACGCCCTGGTCGGTGATGCACCGGACCAGCACCTCGGCCTTTCCGGTGCGGGTGAAGACGCCTTCCGCGCTGACCTCCTGGCCGGTGCTCCCGCTGCCGGCCCGCTTTTCCGCGCAGCCGCCGCCGGGATCGAGGAACGCCACCGTGTGGTGCATGGGCCGCACCGACTGCGCCGCCAGGTCCGGCGTGAAGCACTGGACGGAAAAACGGACCCTGCAGGATTCGGCCCGGACCACCGGCGGGCACTCCAGGACGATGGGCCCCAGGACATCCCGGTCGCCGCCCGGCAGGCCCAGTTCGCCCACACAGGCCCCGGTGCTCACCAGGAGGAAGGCGTTCTCCGTGGTGCGGCAGTCGATCAGGTCCCGGGTCCCGGGCTCGCCGGCCTTCCCGGCCAGGGTCGTCACCTTCCCGTCCGGGGCGATCCTGCGGATGACGCAGTTGCCCTGGTCGGCCACGTAGTGGTTGCCGGAGGGGTCCCGGGCCAGGCCCATGGGCACGTTGAACAGGGCGTCCCGGGGCCTGTCGCCGTCCCGGTGCCCGGCCCGGCGTTCCCGCCAGGGTGCCCACCGTGCCGTCCGGCCGCACCATCCGGATCACATGGTTGCCGCTGTCGGACACCAGGGCCTCCCAGCCCTTCCGGCCGGAGGGGAAATGGATGTCGTTCACCCACACGAAGGTGGGCCGGTTGAACAGCGCCGGCCCCGGCTGGGCCTCCTGGCGCCTGGACCGGCAGGAACCGAACAGCCAGCTCTGCCACGAGTCCTCCCGCCCCCGGTCCCGGTGCCCGGCCTGCCCGGCGACGCCGCAGAGGGTCCTGACCTTGTTGGTGGTGGAGATGAGCCGGAGCACGTGGCTGCCGGCATCGGCCACGAGGCACTCCGAGCCCTCGCCCTCCAGGCCCGGCACCAGATCGAGCCCGAACGGCTCCCGGAACCGGGCCGAAAGCCCCTGCCCGTCCTCGTGGCCCGGTGCGGCGAGGTTGTTGCCCGCGAAGGGCAGCAGGCCCAGCACCCGGAACTTGAAATGCTGGATGCTGCTTCGCCACGGCCCACCCGCCCATCGGCCCACGGCCTCCACCCTGCAGGAGGACACCCGCCCTCCGGGGGTGACCGTCATGGAACTCCGCCCGGTGACATCCTTCCGGACCAGCTGATCCCCGTCCCGGTAGGACAGCAGCTGGCCCAGGTCGTCCTTCGAGGGAACCCAGCCGATGGTGCAGGGCACCCCGCACCCCGCGTGGACGATCCGGCGGTGGGGGGACACCGGGGCCGACAGCCACGCGCCGGCCCTGGGATCGAACCGGGCCCCGGTGGCCAGATCGAGGAAGGGCAGCCCGGTGGAATAGGGCTCGATCCAGTCTTCGCCCAGGACCCTGGCCACCACAGCGAAGGGCTCGGCGGGAAGCACCAGGATCTCCGCCTCGCCGGTGGTTCCGGGCTTGGACCGGCTGCTGGCCTGGATCCGGACCAGGGCCGGATCGCCCACCGGCGGAGCCTTGTACACGCCGGTCCGCTCGTCCAGTTCGCCCGGGCCCCCGCCCAGGATCGTCCACCGCCAGTCATCGCAGGGCTTGACGGCCCGCACCGCCCGGAAGCTGCAGGTATCACCGGAAAGGAGGTAAGGCCGGTCGGAGGTGACGGTCACCTGGGCCCGGGCCAGGAGGGCGCCCAGGGCCAAGGCGAGGCCCTTCAGCCTGCGTCCGGAGGGACGGCTGCCGTTGCTCATGAACATCTACTCCCAGGATGAGACGCCGTCCGGGATCACCCGGAGGTCGTACCTCCCTGCCTCCAGGCCGGCATTGGTTCCGCTATTGCATGGTGGGATGGACGCCCCCGTCGGCCAGACGCAGGGTGAGGGTTTCGAAGGCCGAAACCAGCCGCACCTCCATGCCCGGTTCGCCCTGGCCGAGCCGGAGATGGGGCGGCGGCGCCAGCATCACCTCCGCCGGCCGCAACCCCGGCATGGCCAGGCCGCGCCAGGCGTCCAGGGGCAGGCGCCGGTGCTGGCCGCCCAGGCTCAGTTCCAGCGCGCCTTCCCAGTCCGGGTCCAGTTCCAGCCAGGCGCCCAGGGCGACCCCGTGGGCATGCTCCATGGCCAGGCAGCAGCCCGCCGGGTGGTCGCCCAGCAGGCCCACCAGGGCCAGGGTGGGCGCCGGCAGGCTGCCCAGGGCGCCGCCCGGCCCCTGCACCGCCAGCCGGTCCAGCGGGGTGCCGTCCCAGCGGCGCATGGCCAGGGGACGGGGCAGGCAGGCCAGCATCCGCACCTGATCGGCCCGGGGCGCCAGGGATTCCGGAAGGCTTCCGCGCTTGGCCCACTTTTCCGCGTAGGCCAGCACCTGCCGGGCCCGCTGGATGGCCCGGGGCCCGCCCTCCAGCAGCTGGCGCAGCCCGGGCGGCACCATGGCCAGGGCCATCCGTTCCGCCCAGCCCTCGCCCAGCTTGGCCAGGCGCAGGTGCTCCAGCCGGTTCAGGTCCACCACCCGGCCCGGATCCGAGGGCAGTTCCGCCACCAGGGCCGTGCGTTCCGATGTTCCCTCGCTCCAGACCGCCGTTCCCAGTTTCATGTCACCAATGTATCATCCAGGTTCATGGCGCAGAACCAAACCCAGCCCTGGAACCCTGAGCGCAGCTGGGCCGATCCGTTCATCGCCGCCCTGCTGCTGGTGATCCTGCTGCTGGCCGGCAACCAGCCCCGGTTCCGCCGGACCGGCGCCGCCCCACCCGAGGACCGCGCGACCCTCGAAGCCCGGATCCAGGACGTGGTCCTGGCCGGGGCCGGGACCGCGGCCCTGAAGTCCCTGAAAGGCTGGAGCCTTCCGGGCGCTACCGCGGCCTCCCTGGCCGCCGGCCACCGCACCGGCTGGGACCGGGCGCTGCTGGCGGTCCACGCGGCCGAAACCGGGGACCTCGACACCGGCGCCCGGCTCGCCCAGGAGGCCCCCGGCGCCGCCGGCGCGGCCTTCCGCCAGGCCTGGGACTGGTGCTACCGGACCACCGGCTCCCCCCCCGCGGACGCGGCCTTCCGGGAGGTCCAGCAGGCCCTGGGCGGCGGCTACGCGGCGCGGATCCTGGAGGCGCGGATGCGGGCGAGGTCCGGCGGCGATCCCCGGCCGCTGGAGACCCAGGCCAAGGCCTGGGCCACCGGGCGCCTGATCCTGTTCGGCGCCATGAGTTCGGCCGCGCTCATGCTCGCCCTCTCCGGGCTGGGCTTCGCCCTGTACCTGGCCCTCACCCCCGCCCGCCCGGCGCCCCTGCCCCGGTACGGCCTGTCCGGGCGGGCCTTGCTCATCGTCATGCTCGGCTGGTTCCTCACCCTCATCGCCGCGGGTCCCGCGGTGGCGACCCTGGCCAGGATCCTGCCCGGAATCAAGCCCCTCTACCTGCCCCTGGTCTACGGCTGCCATGCCACCCTGGGCACCGCCTACCTGCTGCTGGCCGAAGGGATCGACCTGCCCACCCTGTGGCGCCGGGTGGCCCCGGGCCGGTTCGGGGCCGCCCTGGCCTCCGGCCTGGGCTTCCTGGCCCTGGCCTTCGCCGCGGTGGTGGCGGTCTCCCTGGCCGTGGGGCCCTTCATGCCCAGCGGCCCCGCGCCCCAGAAGGAGCTGCTGGAGATGCTGGCCCACCTCCGGGGCGCCTGGACCGTCGCCCTGGTCTTCCTGACCGTGGCCGTCCTGGCCCCGGCCTTCGAGGAACTCATGTTCCGGGGTTTCCTGCTGCCCTGGCTGGGCGAACGGCTGGGACCCCGCCTGGGCGCCCGCCGGGGCCGGATCCTCGCCGTCGCCATCACCGGCCTCAGTTTCGGCGCCATGCACCTGCAGCCCCTGGGCCTGCCCACCCTGACCACCCTGGGGATCGTCCTGGGCTTCGCCTTCCTCCGCACCGGCAACCTGGCCACCTCCATCCTGGTCCACGGCATCTGGAACGGCAGCGTGTTCCTGCTCATGCGGGCCCTCGCCTGAAAGTCCGGTGATCCGGAACCCGGATCCTGGTGTAATCCTCTCTGAAGGCAGACGAGGAGAAGGCCGTGAAGGTGGCTGGCCCAGAGGGCGATGAACGCCGCGAGTCGCTGACGGACGAAGAACTCATGACAGAGCTGGTCGCCGGCCGGCAGGAGGCGCTCCAGGCCCTGCACCGGCGCCACGCCCCCCTGGTGTTCCACATCGCCTGCCGCAGCCTGGACGCAGCGGCGGCGGAGGAGATCACCCAGGACGTCTTCCTGCGGGTCTGGCAGAAGGCAAGCGCCTTCGACCCGGCCCGGGGCAGCTTCCGCTCATGGATCCTGCAGATCGCCCACCGGCGCGTGCTCAACGAGCTGCGCGGGCGGGGCCGGCGCCCCCGGCTGGACGGGGAGTCCGAAGCCTCCCTGGTGGACCTGTCCGCCCACGACACCGGCCCCGAGGAACAGGTCTGGGCCGAGCACCGCAAGGCCACCATCCGCCGGGCCCTGGCCGCGCTGCCGCCGGACCAGGGCCAGGCCCTGCGCCTGGCCTTCTTCCAGGACCTCACCCACGAGGAGGTGGCCACCTTCCTGGAGGTGCCCCTGGGCACGGTCAAGGGCCGCATCCGCCTGGCCCTGGAAAAGCTCAACACCCGGCTGGCGGCCCTGGTGGCCTTGCTGGCCGCGGCCATCGGCCTTTCCACCGGCGGCTGGATCCACCACCGATCTGTCCTGTCGAGGGACGAGCGGGCCCTGGCCATGCTCACCGGCAGCCATATGGAGGCCCTGCGCCTGGCGCCGCCGGCGGTCCAGGGTGAGGTCGAGCGGGGCGCCCACGCCAACTACCGGGCGGAGCGGGGCGGAGCCATGGTGGTGTTCACCCTGTCAAACGTCCCCGCGCCGCCCCGCGGAACGGTCTACCGGCTCTGGCGCCGCGCCGGCGGAACCTGGAAGCTGCTGGCCGAGCCGGTTCCGGACAACCAGGGGCACGGACGCCTCCTGCTCGAGGTGCCGGACAAGCTCTGGCCCGAGGCCTTGAGCCTGACCCGGGAGGTCCGGGGTCCGGCCGGTCAGGCTCCCGCGGGCACGGTGGTGCTGGCCTGGCCTTGATCGGCCTGAGGGTCCTTGACTTTGGTTCGATAATTAATATTTTATTGATAGAGACTCATTCTTTGAATGCATCGAACCCGGGGGCATGATGCTGGCGCGAACCCTTCTGCAGAGCTTGGTCATGACCGCGCTCCTCCCGCTGAACGCCGAAGTGTCGAACCGGATTCTGGCCCCCCAGCATATCGATGTGGAAACCTACGGGCCCGGCAACCAGGCGCTGACGGCGGGCAAAGTGCTGCTGATGTCCAAGAACCAGGTGTGTCGGCTCATCCTTTATCCCAACACAGACTTACGTCTTGAATGGTCGACTTCGCAAGGCTGGATCAAGTACTGGAGCAGCTACGGCAGTTCCCTTCCCTCCGGAAACGCCCAGAAGTATGGTCATGAATGCTACTTTGCCATGGGAAACGGACTCATCCGGGTCTGCACCTATCGGCCTGCGGCACCCCAGGAGGATCCCTACTGCTGGTTCAGCCGCGAGTATCCGAACCTCACCGGTCTGGAACTGGCAGATGATGGTGTTTTATACGCGATGACCACAGGCCCGCGGATCGAGGTCGCCAGACGTCCCTGATCAGCGGGCGTATTCCACCGCCCGGGTCTCGCGCATGACCGTCACCTTGATCTGGCCGGGGTACTGCATCTCCCCTTCGATCCGCTTGGTGACGTCCTTGGCGATCCAGAAGGCCTGGTCGTCGTTCACCTGGCCGGCGTCCACCATGATCCGGATCTCCCGGCCCGCCTGCATGGCGAAGCTCTTCTGGACGCCCTTGTAGCTGTTGGCGATGGCTTCCAGGGCTTCCAGCCGCTTGACGTAGGTCTCCAGCATCTCCCGCCGGGCCCCGGGCCGGGCGGCCGACAGGGCGTCGGCGGCGGTGATGAGCATGGCCTCCACCGTCTTGGGCTCGAAGTCGCCGTGGTGGCAGCTCATGGCGTGGATGACGTTGTCCTTCTCGCCGAAGCGCTTGAGCAGCTCCATGCCGATCTCGATGTGGGTGCCCTCCACTTCCCGGTCGATGGCCTTGCCGATGTCGTGGAACAGGCCGGCCCGGCGGGCCAGCCGCTGGTCCGCGCCCAGTTCCGCCGCCATGTACTCGGCGATGTGGGCCACTTCCTTGGTGTGGTTCAGCACGTTCTGGCCGTAGCTGGTCCGGTAGTTCAGCCGGCCGATCAGCTTGTGCAGCTTGGGGTGCACGTCCGGGAAGCCCAGGCTGATGGCCGCGGCCTCGCCCAGCTCCTTGAGGTGCAGGTCCATGTCGATCTTGGTCTTCTCCACCACCTCTTCGATCCGGGCCGGGTGGATGCGGCCGTCGGCCAGCAGCTTGAGGATGGCCTGGCGGGCCACCTCCCGGCGGATCGGGTCGAAGCTGCTCACCACGATGGTCTCGGGGGTGTCGTCCACGATCAGGTCGCAGCCGGTGGCCTTCTCCAGGGCCCGGATGTTGCGGCCTTCCCGGCCGATGATCCGGCCCTTGAGGTCGTCGCTGGGCAGCTGCACCGAGCTCACCGTGGTCTCGGCCACCACGTCGGAGGAGACCCGCTGGATGGCGGCGGTGATGGTCCAGCGCGCCCGCTTGGTGGCCTCTTCGATGGCTTCGTCCTCGATCCGCCGGACCAGCTTGGCGGCGTCCATCTTGGCGGTGTATTCCAACTGGGACACCAGTTCCAGCTTGGCGTCCTCCCGGGTGAGGCCGGCGATGGCCTCCAGCCGGGCGGACTGCTCCTCGATCACCCGCTTCACGTCGGTCTGCATGGCCGCCAGCTTTTCCTGGTCGTCCTTCAGGCGCTCGGTCTTGATCTCCACTTCCTTGACCTTCTGGTCCACCTGCACCAGCTTCTTGTCGAGGCTGTCCTCCTTGCTCTGGATGCGCTGCTCCTGCTTGTCCAGGGACTGCATCCGCTCGTTGGTGAGCTTTTCAGCTTCCTGGCGGGCCGACAGCGCCTGCTCCTTGGCCTTGAGCTCGGCCTCCTTGCGCATGGCGTCGGCTTCCCGCTGGCCGCGGTTCACCACCTTGGCCGCTTCCTTCTCCGCCTCGGCCAGCAAACGCTCCCGCTCGGCCTTCAGCTCGGCCTCGGCCTTGGCCTGGGCGTGCGAGACGTCCACGACCGCCTGCTGGGCCTTCCGCATCTGGAAGATGAAACCCGCCAGGGCGATGATCGCCAAGGCGAAAAATAGCCAACCCAATGTGTTCATGCAGAGGCTCCTGAGGTTTTGGAGCTGTCAGCACTGGAACCCATGGGACGAATGTGGATCCCCGCTCGGTCGTGGAGGCTTGCCGTGTTCCCTAGCAAACAGGGGGGCTACCAGATTCCCAGCTTAAGGCGCGCCGTCGCGCGGAACGCACAGTGCTGGGGGAAGGTCTCCCATGGC
>TBL_comb47_HYPODRAFT_10004050_pt1 | contig 17000 bp, 17 predicted proteins | sample TroBogypolimnion_40_FD_10682 | JGI IMG/M metagenome (IMG submission 10682)
ATTGGGGATAATGGTATCCTACCGTAAGTAAGATCATCCATAATTATAAATAGGCAGATTTTTTGCAACTAGAGCGCGGAGCCAGAATTGTCTAGTGATTTGCAGTCTGTCATCCGGAAGGTCTTGCGCAATATGCCTAAAAGAGGCTTTAATAAAACGAGTTGATGAATATTCTATTAACTGGCGGTTTGTGTTTTATTGCTAGTCATACAGCAACAGTGTTGACCGCCCAAGATCATCAAGCAGTTCTCCTAGATAATTTATATAATAGCCAGATTGAGTCTCTTGCTAGTTTAGAAAAAATTGTTGGCTACTCACCGCCTTTTTATTGGGGCAATGTTCGAGATGGTGGCTTGATCCGAGAAATTTTATCAATACAGCACATTGACATTGTGATGTATTTGTCGGGCCTTAAATTGGTAGTGGAATCGACTACCAACCCTTTCCTACATTTTGATAATAACGTAGGAGGATCCATTGCGCTGTTACAGGCAATGCAGGTGCCAGGGGTCAAGAAACTGATTTTGGTTCAAACGCAACCGTCTAAGTTGTGCCGCAATATTTACCGTACGATGAGGCGCACCCCACAACCCCGAGCAACATCTATGGCCGCACGAAACTGCAGGCCAAGGCATTGCTAGGCTGGCAGGCCACGCGCGATTTGCAGGCAATGCACAAAAGTACTTGGAATTTTTAATTGCGCCAGAAAAAATCAACTATGTTAGAGCAACTTCACATGAGGCAGGCACATGGCATTTGGTAAATTTGCAAATACGACCTACAAACGCTTAGTAAAAAATTTCTTAGTTAAGCGTAGTGATGAGATCGTGATGTTGGAACCACATTTAGGTTTGGGCGATGGCATTATTTGCATTGGTTTGGTGAAAGCCTTATCCAGACGCAACCCACAAAAAAAATTCTATTTCGCGTGCCTTGAGCAAAACTTCCATTCAATAGCCTGGGCCTTTCAAGATGTATTTAATGTCTTTCCCATCTTGGTACGCAATGGCAGAGAAGCGCGTCAGTTAGCCCATTTTTTACATATTGATTACTGGCCTATTGGCATTAGCAAAGTTGATATTCTTTGCTTTGATGAAAGTTTTTATCACCAGCATCAGGTGCCGTTTGAATTACGCTGGGATCTAGGTAGAACGCCTTCAGGGCCATATTCAGAGACGCTCTTTACCAAACTCAATCCCACAGGCGAGCCCTATATATTAGTGTGTGGGACGGGTTCTCATGGGGTAGAGAGCAATCTGAGCATCGATAATCCTGAGCACCTAAAAATCATTGAAGTTCACCCTGCAACACATAATATTTTTGATTGGACTATCCTGCTTGAGCGGGCTAGTCAAATTCATACGATTGATACAGGGTTTATTCACTTTATCGAGAGTACACTTTTACCGACTACTTCCCAAGCACTTTTCTTTCATCGGGTACGCAACTCCAATACCGAGTTTTCAAGACGCCTTCCTTGGCATGAAATAGACTACACAAGCAGTCCGGTTTAAGTTGACTGCAGGGTCGCCCCAACTTATTTCGGAAAGAAAAAGCGCTTGATTTTGTAGGAAGTTCTAGCTTGCTTTGGCGAGCGTTGACGCGTGTGCTCAATGATCTGCGGGTAAATCGAATTAGAAAATAAGGCCACTTGAGAATTGCCCCACTGACATGGGTCGCGAAAGACATCAAGCCCCCATTTTTTTGTGAGCAAGCTAAAGACCGATTGATCATGACGGTGATCCCGAAAGCCAGAATAATTAGGTAAGCCACAGATGTTTTCGGCGTCAGTTAAAATAACCGGATCGGTGCAATAGTCTAGATAGTCTTTAAAAAAAGCCAAGCTCTGAGGGCTTTTGCGGGCCACCATAAATGAGGCAAGGCGCTGGGCTGTGAGCTCGAACCCTTGCCCATCACAAGCCATTCGGATAAAGGTATCTCGTTTAGTCCAATGGCCTTCAAGATGGTCTAAGGCAAAAGGGATGATATCCTGATTAAATTGAGTGGGAAGATTAAAGAGAGGGGTAGCGCTGGCAATAAAGTGGGAGGTGCTATCGGTGTACATCACAATATCGCCATCATTAGCCTGCTCAAGCGCTTTTAAGATGCAGTAAGGCTTCCAGAGCCAGTAGCCAGCTCCACGAGCCTGGTCCAAAATTGCCGCATGCGCTTCGCGAAAGGCAGGGTCGATCGTACTGGGATTATTCTCAATCGATTGATCAAACCCGCCAATCACTTTTCCAGTTTTACCATTAAAGCGCTGTGCAGGAAAAAAATTAGATGTGGCAAAATTTACCAAAATGTTCATGTTTCCATTGTAATCACAGGTGCGCTTTATGTTTGTGTAAGGTGAACATCAAAACCTTGTGATAAGGTTGTGGCAGGTCTTAAGTCGGCAGAATATAGGGAGTCATTTGGCTAGAAGTCGATGGTGTTTAATCAGGAAAAATTTTAAATATGAATTTTGTAGCCAATCAAGATGCTAGCTTCACCGATCAGGCTTTGATTCCTAATTGGCTGGTTTATACCCAATGCGCCCTATTTGCGATTTTGTATGGTATTTGGGTTTTGCCCGAAACCATCTTAGTACGTCATGTTTGCCTGATTCTGGGCGCAATCCTGAGTCTTTATGTGATATTACAGAATAGGGCGCTTCTATTGACAAGGGTAGCGGCTCCAATATGGCTAATAGCCATCCTGTTTGTCTGGGTTATTTTTCATCTGCTATTTTTAAGTCGAAATCCAGAGTTGCAGTGGAATGAATTTACAACGATTTGGAAGCGAACCGCGATTGGTGCCATTTTTGCAATTGGTTTTGGCATCTCTTTGCATAGTAGAAACCTAAGACCCAAGCATGAGACCCGATATTGGTGGCTCGTTTATTCAGGCCTGGCACTACCAATTATGATTTATTGGATCAAATTTTTAGCCACTTTAAGCGCAAGTTATTTTGGGCTTGAAATACCAGATTACCTAATGCTTTACCAGGCGTCATCCAAGTTTTATGTCCATAAATCAGCCTACGTATTTTTTTGTTTGCCAGTGCTAGCTATCGCACTTGGAAGTCTCAAAGAAGCTGCTCTTGGTGCGCATTTAACCAGGATGGAAATTGCAATTTATGGCTTGACTATCTTGGCAGTCCTCCTGAATTTTTCAATTGAGAAGGATAGGAATGGAGCCATATACTCACTGGTATTATTTGCAATATTATTTATTGGATTTTTCAGAACGAAGATAAAGGGTTTATCAAATAAAAGAATTGGCATCTTTCTCATACTATTATCAATTCCAATTTCTATTGCTATAAAGCAAATAAACTCTAATTCTCATTGGAGCTCCATAATAGAGGATGCAAAAATAGCCATTCAGGTTGATCGATACGATGAGTGGAAATATAATGGTGATAAAGGCTACCCAATCAATGCTTTAGGACAAACAGTATCAAACTCTAATTACGAGCGTATTGCATGGGGTACTTATGGGTTACGCTTAATCAAACAGAATCCATTGGGGTATGGACTAGTCGAGCGATCGTTTGGGCACCTAGGAAAAATTCAGTGGCCAGATTCAAAATTGCATCAAAGCCATAGCGCATGGATAGATTTTACTTTGGGCTTGGGAATTCCAGGATTTCTCTTGTTATTTGGAGCTGGAATACTGGCTTGGAAACAGTCATTTAATCTGCAGTTACCATGGAAAAACATTGGAGTTTGGGGTCTAGGGGCAACTTTGTTACTTCTGTTCACCACTGAGGTATCTCAAAGGGTATATATAGATGCCCTAATATTCATAATACTTTGGGCTTCAAGTCTAACCTTAGTGAGGGCGGGTAATAAGTTAATCAGTTGATTGACAAAAATTACTAATTTTTGAGCGGTCAGCTATTTACTCCTTCTTTATCAGTCTAATCGTTAAATTACTAGCCCTTAGGTACTTTTAGAGACATGAAAAATTAGGACCTTTTGCAGGTAAAATAATATAAAATTCTTATTAATTAAAGAGGAAATATGTTTCACTTAATCACCCAGTGTCGCATTTGCGCTAGCAAAGAATTAACCTCATTAATGTTGTTAGAGAACCAAGCTTTAACGGGTGTATTTCCAAAATCAATATCTGAAAAAATTACAGCCGGACCTGTGGAATTAGTCAAATGTACAGCCCAAGATGGCTGTGGATTAGTTCAACTCAGACAAAGCTATGATTTGGCTGAAATGTATGGCATGAATTACGGCTATCGATCAGGTTTAAATAGCAGCATGGTTGCGCACTTGCATTCAAAAGTAGCTAAGATATTGGCCTTAAATATTCTTAAGCCAAACGATCTCATTATTGATATCGGCAGTAATGATGCGACAACCTTACGCGCTTACCCCCAAGATCAGTATCAACTGGTGGGGATTGATCCTACAGGGGTCAAATTTGCGCAGTATTACCCAGAAAATATTGGACTCATACCAGAGTTTTTTTCAGCAGGTGCGGTAGCAAAAGCCTTGGATGGGAAAAAGGCGAAGGTGATCACCTCCTTTTCCATGTTTTACGATTTAGAGGATCCGATCGCTTTTGCTAAGGAGATAGAAGGTGCACTTGCAGATAATGGTATTTGGGTTTTTGAACAAAGCTATTTACCTGCAATGATTCGAACCAATTCCTTTGACACGATTTGCCATGAGCACTTGGAATTTTATGCATTAAAGCAAATTATGTGGATTGCCAAAGCGGCCGGTCTAAAAGTATTAGACGTGGAGTTTAATGATGTCAACGGGGGCAGCTTTTCTATTACAGCAGCTAAGCAATCATCCACGCTGCAGCCAAACACTGATAAATTAAATCAAATACTTGCAGATGAAAGTGCTATGGGCCTTGATACGACGGAGGCCTTTGAATCATTCCAGGCGCGAGTAGAAGAGGCTAGAAGTGCTTTAATGAATTTCTTAAAAGAAGCAAAAGCCTCTGGCAAGAGGGTCTGCGGCTTAGGCGCCTCAACTAAAGGCAATGTACTTTTACAGTACTACGGCATTGACTCGAATTTAGTTGAATCAATTGGTGAGGTAAATAGCGATAAGTTCGGATCATTTACTCCTGGTACCTTGATTCCACTGGTATCTGAGACAGAGTTACTAAAGTCCAACCCTGATTACTTCTTGGTTCTGCCTTGGCACTTCAGAGCATTCTTTGAGAGTCTGCCAGCGATGAAGGGTAGAACCTTGGTCTACCCTTTACCAACATTTGAAATAGTCACTTTGTAGAATTGGCTCCGCGTGTTCACTAAGAAGCAATGAGGGTTAGTAAAAATTTCTTGATGGGACTCACGAGTTCCATCTGGGTTGCCGCTCTTGGCTTTCTGGTTGTTCCGCTGTATTTAAGGTACCTAGGAATAGGGGCATATGGGCTAATTGGATTTTTTGCTACGATGCAAGCCATCCTGTCCCTCGTAGATTTTGGTATTGTTCCAACCATTAACCGAGAAGTGGCTCGAAGTAAAGCTATTGGAGTATCGGAAGGGTTGGGTGACCTTCTTTACATGCTAGAGCGAATTTATTTTTTAGTTGGCTTGGTAGCGGCCATTGGAATTATTGCCCTTTCAGAACTCATTGCAAATCATTGGTTAAGTTCAGGCGAATTAGAGGTTACCACTCTAAGGCAAGCAGTGATCTTGATGGGAATCGTATTTGCATCCCGGTGGCCAATTGGGCTTTATCAAGGAGCCTTGCAAGGTGCCCAACGCATTTCTCTCATAAGCAAAATTAATATTTGCGCAGCAACTATTAGTAGTTTGGGGGCTGTGACGATATTAGCGTTTATTTCTCCAACCATAGAGGCTTTTTTTATATGGCAAGCGATTATTGCTTTTGCGACTCTCTTGCTGATGAGAAAGGCAGCCTGGGGTCAAATAGGGCCTCGTGGTGAAAGCAGTATTCATTGGGCATTACTCAAAAGAATTTGGAAATTTTCAGCTGGAATGACTGGGGTAGGTCTTTCGGGCTTAATGTTGATGCAATTGGATAAAGTTTTATTGAGTAGGCTGGTAAGTCTTGAGGACTTTGGGGTCTATGCACTTGCAGGGGTTGTTGCGAGTGGGTTATATGTATTTTTAACGCCTTTATTTAATGTAATTTATCCCAAGATGTCAGAATTAGTGGCAGCTGGAAATGAAGTCAAATTAATTTCATTTTATGAATCCAGTACCAGAATTTTTCTTTCTCTTTTTTTTCCTATAGTGCTTACTGCAATTATTTTTTCAAAAAGCTTACTTGCCATTTGGACAGGGAATGCAGATCTTGCTGCACGAGCTACACCAGTTGTACAGTTAATTTTATTTGGAACAGCATTAAATGGTCTTATGCACTTCCCCTATGCATTGCAGTTGGCGTTCGGGAAAACTAAATTACCGCTCTTTATTAACTTAATACTCTTAGGAGTATCTGTCCCCCTAATCATCCTACTGACAAGCCATTATGGTGTCATTGGGGGTGCGGCTGCCTGGGCAATCCTAAATACGATATATGTGCTTATTGGAATCTGGATCACTCATCGATCCATACTAATTGGGCTGGGACCTAAATGGACTTTAAAAGATGTCGGTGTCCCTTTAATTGTATCTATTAGCGTTCTTGTAGTGGGTGGCCAAATTATTTTTTACGCCAATGTAGGTGAAGCACTAAACTTATTTTTTGGGAGTATTTTATGTGTTATTACAATTGGGCTTACGCTGCTTTTCTCCAAGGATTCAACTAATATTCTTTTACAGGAATTTCATGTCTATTTTCGCAAGAGCAAATAGATCTTGTTGGAATTCGAATTTACTTAGAATATTATTCAGATAACCTTTATTGAAAGAATTTTATGACCATGCAAGTTTTACAAAATATGCAACAAGTATCGGCAGCACGTAAAGAGCTCGAAAATAAAGGGGCTTCATGTCTTGAGTCAGCCTTGAGTACCTACCTTAGAAAATATAAGGTAGTTAGGGGTATCGTGCTTGGGGATTTTGTAAAGAGTTGGGATGTGCTAAAGACATTAGAATTCATTGAGGGTAATGTCAATAAAAATGAAGCTATTGTTGATTTTGGATCATATGCCTCAGAAATTTTAATTGCCTTACACAAGGTGGGCTATACAAATTTGACTGGCGCCGATTTAAATCCCGATCTTAAAAGAATGCCCTATCAAGGGAAGATCAAGTATGAAATCACCGATTTCTTAAAAACAAAATTTGCAGATAATTCATTCAAGGTTATTACCTCTATTTCCGTAATAGAGCATGGTTTTGATGCCGTAGCATTGCTTAGTGAAGTATCGAGATTATTACTGCCTGGCGGATACTTTATTGCGTCTTTTGATTATTGGCCGGAAAAAATTGACACATCAGGAATCACTTTTTTTGGTATGGATTGGACTATATTTTCAGAACATGAAATTAATGATTTCGTGACGCAATCCCGGACCTATGGTCTTGCACCCTTAGGAGAAATGCACTATTCAGGGGGTGATGCACCGATTGAATGTGGTGGCAAGAAGTATTCGTTTGGATGGTTGGTGCTGCAAAAACAACTATAGATTTGTGCGAATTCTGCTTGTTTCTGGATCTTACCCGCCCCATCGTTGCGGGGTTGGGGATTATGTTTATCAACTAGCCAAGACCTTATCAGAAAATAAAACGCTTGAAATTGCCGTATTGACGAGTGTCATTCGAAATGTCAATATCAATCGCAATGTCAAAGTATTTAATTGCATGACTAGTTGGAAGATCAGAGATCTCTTTCAAGCCCTCAGTGTTGTTCGGCAATTTAAGCCCGATATTGTTCATATCCAATATCCCACTCAGGGCTATAACGGCAGACTACCAAAATATTTACCCTTATTTTTAAGGATCATAGGCATTAAGGTGGTACAGACATGGCATGAGTACTTTTACGAGTCTGGAGTAAATGTAATTAACCTAGTAGCATGCAATGGTTTGGTGTATGTTCGGGACGATTTTAGAATCAAAGTACCAAAATTAATTGCTAAGATGTTGAGCTTTTTTTCTCTCACCCACATCGCTAATGCCGCCTCTATTAGGCCAGTTGAGTTAAGCGATGATCAGATAAAAAAGCTGAGGGGACAGTTCCCAGTGGATAAATCCATTGTCTGTTTTTTTGGGTTTGCTCACGCCAATAAGGGCCTAGAAACGATATTTCAAATTGCAGATCCTAAGCTACATCATTTAGTTTTTATATGTGAACTAAATACCGATGATCAGTATCAGGCGAAAATATTGAAATTAATCCACTCTGATGAGTGGAATGGGCGAGTGACTGTGACCGGGTTTCTTCCCGAGGAAAGGGTTGCAGAGATACTGGCAATAGCCGATGCTGCTTTATTTCCCTTTCCAAGTGGTGCAGGAGACTGGAATACTACTTTGAAGTCAGCTCAGGCTTGCGGTATTTTTTCAGTGGCAACCACAATTGATGAGACTAAGATTGGATACGATAGGCAGCGAAATATCCATTTCACGGGCTGTAATAACATTTCAGCAATGAGGACGGCATTGGCGCAAAATTTGGGTCGCCGAGTAAGGCCTAATTTAAATAATGAATGGAATCGAGTAGCTGCGCAGCATCTCAATGTATATAAAGAGGTTTTAAACGGATGAGCAAATGCAAGCTTTCAATTTGTATTCCTGTTTACAATAGCGCCGATTTTTTATCTGCCACGCTTGACTCTATTATTCCCCAACTGGGAGATTCCACTGAGATCATTATTTATGATGGCGGATCAACGGATCAAACTGCCACCTTAGTGCAGAAATACCTAGACCTTTGTCCCTCCCTTAATTATTTTTCCTCTCCGGTGAGGGGTGGGATCGATGCTGATATGGCTAAGGTTGTTAGTTATGCTAATGGCGAGTATGTCTGGCTATTTAGCGGTGATGACGTCATGAGACAAAATGCCATTAACCGTGTTTTAACCTGGATTGTAGGCGGTTGTGATGTTTATTTGAGTGAACACACTATCTGCGATCGAGATATGAATATTAGGTTCTTTCATCCCACCTTTACGCCAAATCATCTCATCGAATGTGAGTTATCAGATCCAATACGGAGAAAAGAATGGTTTTTGAAAGCGCAAACAACCGAAGCTTTTTTTAGTTTTATCAGCAGTATTATTGTTAAAAAAGAAAAGTGGGATGAGGGGCGCTTGATTGGGGAATATGACGGAAGCTGTTGGGCTCATATTGCCCGCTTTTTTGATTTGGCAAGTAATGGATTGAGCGTTTGTTATGTACCAGAGGTTTTGTTGGATGCCCGAGGTTTTAATGATTCTTTTGCAAATAGCGGAGTGGTCAAGAGATTTGGATTGGCAATCGATGGATTTCATCGTCTTGGCAGTAGTTTTTTTGGAAGTGATAGTGAGGAAGCCTATCATGTACGTCGCATCATTTGCAATGAATTTACGCTCAGGATGTTTTTATATGCAAAAAAGAAATGCCGAGAAAATCCAGCTTTAGAGAGTAAGCAATTATTAAATCAGCTCATGCTAAAGGCATATTGTGATCACACTTCAAAAAATCTCATTACCAAATTGATCTATTTTGCATTTCCAGCCTGGCTTTATGACCCTATCAGTAATATGTTGAAGTTGACTAAAAAATTTCTGAATCTGTTAAACATCAAATTTAATTACTAATTAAAAAGATGGCCCCATCTACTGCATCAGCCCGCGAGGAAATACTAGTTGTCATGGCTACCTATCCGTACCCCCCAAAAACAGGAGGGGAGATAGTCGCTTGCAATAATATTCAACACTTATCCAAAAAGTATTCTTTGACGATCATTTGCCTAAATGGCTTACCAAAAGATAGCGCTTTTGAGGAGTGTTTTCAAAAAATAGAGATCGTTGGAAAAGCGGAAACATCAAAGCCATTGACTCTATTGAAATATATTTTGAATTTATTTCGTGGAATCCCTGTTCATATTACTGCCCACTATTCCAATTTAATGAATAAAAGGGTAGAGCAAGTTTTTAATTCTAGGAAATTTGTAGCAGTTCTAGTCTATGGAATACATGCTATGCAGTACATTCCCAAAGAAGCCTTTGGTAGAGCATTGGTAATGATTGAGGACCCAGATTCTATTAAACATCAAAGATGGGCCCAATTACCAGTTAATAGTATATGGAGCAATTTAAAACTAAATATTACAAGTTGGTCTTTTAGGTTGTATGAGGGGCGTATGTTGCCAAAGTTTGCCAAGATTATTCTGCTTTCTCAGGCAGATATTAATGACATGCAACCTCTCTCTGACATTTCATCTTATAGTTGCATTACCTATGGGGTTGATGCTAGAGAAGTCACACCCCTTCAAGATAGGATTAAAAATACCATTGTTTTTTCTGGCAACATGTTTCATGAGCCAAATGTCGATGGCGCACTATTTTTTTTAGATGAAGTTTTTCCCTTAGTGTTAAAGCAGATTCCCGATGCAATTTTTTGGCTTGTTGGTAGGTCTCCCGATTCGAGAATAGTGTTGGCAGCAAAAAAATACTCAGAAAATATTTTGATTACCGGCGAGGTGGATGATATTTTTGAGTATATTAAGAAAGCAATCGTCTGCGTATGTCCAGTAAGACTAAAAATTGGTGTACAGACAAAAATACTAGAGGCGCTTTCGGTCGGAACACCGGTTGTGACAACATCGGACGGTAACAGTGGCATATGTGGAGTTTCAGGAAAAGAATTATGGGTTGAAGATGACCCAGTTCAATTTTCAAGGAGAGTTATTGACCTGCTCAACCAAAATGGTTGGGAGCGTCTTTCTCATGCAGGAATGAATTACATGCGAGAGAAATTTACTTGGCAGCGTAGCTTTAATGAACTACAAGCCATCATTCATGAAGTTGCCAATTCTGCGGAGTTATCAACGAAAGCTTATGAGCTCTGAAACTGTTTACACCATAGTATTGAATTGGAATGGCTGGCCTCACACGCTTAAGTGCTTGGACTCACTAGCAAAAATCGACTATGTTAATAATAAAGTTATAGTTGTTGATAATGCCTCCCAGGATGATTCGTGTTCGCAGATTGCAAGCCGATATCCTGACGTAAAGCTCCTTCGCTCAGATTCTAATTTAGGGTTTGGTGGCGGGTGCAATATTGGCATTCGTTATGCTATTTCCCAAGGTGCTAGTTACATATGGTTATTAAATAACGATACTGTGGTTGAGCCTACTGCCTTAAGTGCCCTAGTGAATCAAATGAATTGCGATCCAGCCAATGGGGCAGTCGGGTCAGTCTTACTTTATATGAATAATCCCAGTCAAATTCAAGCATGGGGTGGCGGCTATGTGAATTTTTTAACGGGGCGAAGCACTCACTGTTTTAGTCCAGTGGATCCAAATTCCTTAAACTATTTGACTGCTGCTAGTATGCTTCTGCGTAAAGAGGCATTAGAAGAGGTTGGTATTTTTGATGAAAAATCCTTCTTTATGTACTGGGAAGATGTCGATTTATGTTATCGGTTGCGTAATGGCGGCTGGAAACTGGATGTTGCTCCAGGCGCAAAAGTATTGCATCAAGAGTCCGGAAGCTTGGGGGCAAAAAATTCCCAGCTGTACCGCTACTACAGTGCCTCAGTTGTTCAGTTTTTTAAGCAGCACTCAAGGGTTCCTTTTATTCCCATCTCCATTGCCATTGGGGGAAAGGCCTTAAAGATGTTACTTTCTGGAAATGTTGATCTGGCCATAGCTACTGTAAGCGGTCTGCTCTCGGCTTTGGGTGTGAAGAAAACATGATTACGATAGATGTTCGATTTTTAAATAGTTCTGGGATAGGGACTTATCTCAGGAATGTCATCCCAGGGATAGTTACCCGCTTTCCAGATAGAACTATTTCTTTGATGGGCGATCCAGCCGTCATCAGTGAGATTGATGGTTTGGCAAATGCGTCAAATATAGTCGTGATTCCCGCATTTGCTAAGATGTATTCAATTCAAGAGCAAATCGATTATGTGAGGCTGATTCCGAAGGCAACCAAATTATATTTTGCTGCTCACTATCCAATTCCTCTGTTTTATCGTGGAAAGATGCTCGTCACGATTCACGATTTGTTTCATCTTGCAATGCCAGATTTGGTGGGAGGAATCCATAAGTCCCTCTATGCAAGATTGATGTTTAACGCAGTGAGACGTAAAGCTTCATCCATCCTCACCATATCAAACTTTACGAAGTCAGAGCTATTAAGACTCACTGGGCCTCAGGGTCATCAAGATATTATTTCCATTCACTTGGGTGTGGATCGAACCTGGTTTGATATTCCCATAGCAGCATCTCCCCACCCGTGGCCATATATCTTGTATGTGGGTAATATCAAGCCTCACAAAAATCTAGGGGTCCTCATCAAAGCTTTTTCCTTGATTGCCGATCAATTTCCACACGATTTAGTTTTGGTGGGGCAAAAGGAAGGCTTCATTACTGCAGATACTGGACTTGATTTCATAGCAAAAGAATTAGAAGCTAGGGTGCAATTTACAGGTAGAGTAGACCAAGCAAAACTTCAGCAATACTTTGCTCATGCCACTTGTTTGATCTTTCCGTCGTTATATGAAGGTTTTGGCTTACCACCTTTAGAGGCCATGGCAGCAGGTTGTCCAGTGATTTGTTCAGATGCCGGACCGATGCCAGAAATCTGTGGGGATGCTGTATTGTATTTTGATCCCAAGAATATTAAACAGCTAGCTGAAAAATTAGAAATGGTTTTGAGTGATGATGCATTACGCAATGATTTAATTTCTCGTGGTTATTTACATGTCAAAAGTTATACCTGGGATCGCTGTATCGATCAAACATCGCAAGAGATCCTCTCTTTGTTAAATGAGTCTTAATCTATGATGAAAAACATATTATTAGTCGGGGGCACTGGCTTTGTAGGCTCTCACCTTTCAAGCGCTTTTGGCAATCAATACTCCATTACTGCCGTTGGTAGAGACGTAGACGTTTGCAAACCAAGTGATCTCTCGGCATTGATTCGTACAGTTCAGCCAGATGCTGTTGTACATTTAGCAGCAGTTACCACCTTAAAAGAGTCATTCGAAGACCCCAGTCTTACTTACGCTACTAATTTTATGGGGACACTCAATCTACTTTCGGCGCTGCGTGAAAACCATTTTCAAGGTCGTATGCTAAATGTTAGTTCGAGTGAGGTATATGGTTTATTAAATGAATTTGATTTACCTGTAACGGAATCCTTACTAACGCACCCATTAAGCCCTTATGCGGTAGCAAAAATTGCTTCAGAGGCGCTTTGTTATCAATGGAGTCAGACAGAATCATTTGAAATTATTTCCGCAAGACCCTTTAATCATATTGGCCCTGGCCAGAGTGCGCGTTTTGCCATCGCCGACTTTGGTAAACAAATTGCCGCCATTAAGTTGGGGTTGGCAGAGCCGATTTTGAATGTGGGTGATATTGATACCACTCGAGACTTTACTGACGTTAGAGATATTGCTGCAGCTTATAAATTGCTCTTAGAGTCTGGCAAAAATGGCGGGATCTATAACGTCTGTTCTGGGGTTGAACGATCTGTGAGGTCTTTGATTGTAAGAATGTGTGAACTAGTCAATATTCAAGTTGAGTTGCGAGCAGATCCCGAGAGAATGCGCCTAAGCGATCAGCGACGGGTACGTGGAAGCTACCAAAAGCTTTCGGCTGATACGGGTTGGAAACCGCAGATTCCAATAGATAAAACATTACTCGACATTGTTGAGTATTGGATGACCGACTTACAGCTCAATACCAATTTACCCTCATGAAAATTGCCCTCATTCAAGATCAACTTCTGACATCTGCAGGATCAGAAAGAGTGTTCTTGTATATGGCACAAGAGTTTAAAGAGGCTGATGTATTTACCCTGTGCTACAACCCTAAAACCACCTGGCCTGAATTTAAAGCCTTTCAGATTAAGACCCATTGGTTAAATGCCGTCATCCGGAACCATCGGGTCTTTAAGATGATGTTCCCGATTGCAACTATAGCAATGGAACGGTGGGACTTTAGTGACTATGATTTAATTATTACGTCTTCTGCTACCACAGCGAAATATATCAAGCGCTTTAATGCGCCGCACCTTTGTTACTGCTACTTTCCGACGCGAGCAATTTGGAATTTCGCTGGCTACTTTAATGGGGGCATGGGTTTTAAGGAAAAGATATTCTCCTATTTTCTGAATTATTTTAAAAAGCGCGATATCGCAGCGGCAAGTCGGGTCAATCAATTTATTGCCATCTCAGAGTTAACCAAGTTAGCTATTTTGAAAAATTACGGAGCAGATTCCAAAGTATTATTCCCTCCAGTTGATCTGGAGCGCTTTACTCAGCAGGGTGTTGAGAAAGCCCCCAATTTTCTCATCGTCAGTCGGCTTGAGCGCTGGAAGTTATTGGACTACGCCATTGAGGCTTTTAATGAGCTGGGATTGCCGCTGACCATTATTGGTAATGGCCCCGAAAAGGGACGCCTGCAAGCCCTAGCCAAATCCAATATCACCTTTGTGGGTAGCGTTGATGATGAAGCATTAGCTCTGGCGTATGCCCAGGCGCAGGCAGTCATCTTTACACCCGAGCTGGAATATGGATTAGTACCGATTGAGGCGATTGCGGCAGGAACTCCGGTGATTGCTTTGGGAGGGGGCGGTGTTTTAGAGACCATGATCGGTTTGCATGATCCACAAGGTCGACAGGCAACGGCCGTGTTCTACCCAGATCCCAACAAGGATTCCTTGATCAAGGCCGTACGTGAGTTTGAGAAGGTAAGATTTGATCCAACAGTCTTGATGGCCCACGCTGCTGCATTTGGTATTCCAGCGTTTCGCCGTCAGCTGCGAGTCATGGTCAATGACTTTATTCAATCCGGCGCTTGATCACCGTTTACTTCAACAAGAAAAGCCCACAGAGGATCTGTATTACGATGCCGTGGGGTGCTTAATTGGGATTACGGTTTGAATGATAGTCATCGCAATAATTTTGAGATCCAATCCTAAAGACCAATCCTCGATGTAAAAGAGGTCGTATTCGATCCGTTTTTTGATGTCGGTATCCCCACGCAGTCCATGGACTTGGGCCCATCCCGTAATTCCGGCTTTGACAATATGTTTTTTCATATAGTCTGGAATTTCAGCTTGAAATTGGTTAATAAATTCTGTGCGTTCTGGGCGGGGTCCCACAATGGACATCTGACCCATCAGCACATTCAAGAATTGGGGCAACTCATCCAAATTGTATTTTCGAATCCATGCAGAAAAGGGATGAATTACTTTAGCCTCCGATCTACCCCAGACCGAGCCAGCGTTCTCAGTATTGGTGGGCATCGATCTAAACTTGAGCATCATGAAGGATCGGCCATTTAAGCCCATTCTTTGCTGGCGGTAAAAGATGGGTCCTGGTGAGGTGAGCTTGACACCAATGGCTAGCAAAATCAGGACTGGGCTCATGAGAATCAGTATCAGACTAGATAAAATCAAGTCTTCCAGGGTTTTGACAAACAGATTTAAACCCACAAAAGGGGTGCTCGTTAGGTTGAGCATGGGTGTACCGAGCACCTCAGTCACACTCAAATTAATCAGCCTAAACATAAAGAGGTCGGGTACAAATTTAATCACCAGCGGACAATGCTTGAGTGCGCCAAGAACATTTTGAAGCTGGTTCCATTGGTCAATCGGCAGCGCGATCCAAATTTCATCTAAGGACCAGGAATCGATTTGCTCAATCGCCATCAAGTCAGTAGCCGGCAGTTGCATGCGCAGTACATAACCAGACCAGGTATTAAGCGCAATTTGGCTCGCTAAGTTTTTCGCTAGCTCACCATCTCCAATGATCGCAATGTGACGGGCATTAAATCCTTTTTGGCGTAATTTTTGGAAGAGGAAAGCAAAAAACAGTCGAATTAAGGTCAACAATACCCAAGTGCTGATGCTCCAGGCCGCAATCCAGTAACGCGAAAAACTCGTCCCTGTTTGGGTGAAGATGATGACAATAAATAAGACTAGCAGTACTGATGACCACGCCTTACTGATACCGATAATTGATTCAAGCGCAGCGGTGCCTCGCCAGGATCGGTATAGTGCGCTCGACATCAGCCCATATAAAACACAGGCTCCAGAAATTACTAGCCAGTAAAGGCGGTTGGGCGGGATACCCCCCTCAAAAGGAATAAAAAGAGAGTAGTACCCAGTAAAAGCAATTACCCCAACCTCCACTAGTCGGTAGAGCAGGGCAATAGCGGGGGAGATCGATTTGAGAGTCAACATCTATATGATTTGGGTCATCACTTAAAAGGTAATAAAGACCAGTTTAGCAAGCAAACATCTTTTTCATTGCACATAGGATAGAAAATCGTATTTTTGCAATCTTGATTCCTTCAGAATGTCCACTGAAATAACATTACGGCTTAATAAAGCTACTATGTGGGCTCAATTAACTTCTAGTGCGCAAAAGGTACCCTTCAGTTTCCAATTGGTGCCGGTGGGATCCAAGAAATTATGGATAGACGTTTTGAGTCAAAAATTGAGACATATTTAAATAGCGCCCTCACCCCTCCTTTGGATGCATCCTCACCTAGTGCACCGCTAGATAAATTTCGCAAAAAGCAGTTGGGTGAATTTCGAAAAAGAGGAGTGCACTCAGAGCTCAAGCACGCTCCCCAAACTTGGGCCACACTTTTAACCAAACCCTTCCAAGTTCAAGGGTTTTAACCAGAAGATATGCTTTTCGTAACTTTTGGGCCGCTAGATCTTATCGGTGGCGATTTAATGAATTAAATATTTCTTTAAAATCAACGTGTTATAGTATTTTTGAATGAAGTTGCTCAAAAACCAGTGGAAACTTGAAGCTTATGCGTCATTCTTTGAAGATAATTGAAGCTTATGCGTAAATTACTTGCAGATTATGGCGGAAGGAGGATTTATGGAAGGCGGATTTATAAATGCTTGATTTCATATAGACGGCGACTTGCAAGTTATGGGTCACCACACA
>TBL_comb47_HYPODRAFT_10004051_pt1 | contig 16998 bp, 22 predicted proteins | sample TroBogypolimnion_40_FD_10682 | JGI IMG/M metagenome (IMG submission 10682)
GGGTACGGCCTTGGCTCACGGTGGTTGGCGAGGATGCTGCCAGTCCCATCCATCCTGCCGCAGGATGACCCGCCCGGATCATGGTGCAATGGAGTCTTCTTCGGAGCGTCCATGCACATCCTCGCCCTCTCTGGCAGCCTGCGAGCCCAGTCGCTGAACTCGCTGCTGCTCCAGGAGGCGGTCCGGCTCGCTCCACCCGGCATGGCGTTCAGCCGCTGGGAACACCTGGATGAGCTGCCCCACTTCAGTCCAGAGCGGGACGCGGAGCCGCTGCCTCCAGCCGTGGTGGACTTGCGGGCCCGCATTCGCGCAGCAGATGGCTTGCTCATCAGCACACCGGAGTACATCCACAGCCTGCCTGCGGTGCTGAAGAACCTGCTGGAATGGGTGGTCTCCTCGGGCGAGGGCTTCGGCAAGCCCGCAGCGATCTGGAGCGCTTCGCCCTCGCTGGAAGGCGGCGCCCGGGCTCACGCCTCCCTGGTCCATATCCTGGAAGTGATGTCCATACGCGTGGTGCCGGAAGCCTCCCTCAGCCTGACTCTGGCCCGGTCGGGTTTGAATGAGGCCGGCCAGTTGCAGAATCCGGCCCAGGCGGCGGCCCTCCGGGCCGCCCTGGACTGGCTGGCCGCCGCCGGGGAGCCCTCATGACTGGGCCTGAAACCGCCGGAGCCACGGCCATCCGCATCATCGTCGACGCGGACGCCTGCCCAGTAAAGGACGAGATCTTTCGCGTAGCCACCCGGTATGGCCTGCGGGTGATCCTTGTGTCCAACTCTCGGCTGCAGATCCCGCGAAATCCACTCTTCGAATCCGTGGTCGTGGCCAAGGGGCAGTTCGACGGCGCCGATGACTGGATCGTCGAGCAGATCGGAGTCGGCGACATCGCCGTCACTGCGGACATCCCCTTGGCGGCCCGGTGCCTCGAGAAGGGTGCGCGGGCTCTGGATGCCAAGGGCCGGGTCTACACGCCTGAGGCCATCGGCGATGCCCTCGCCAGCCGCGAGCTGATGATCCACCTGCGGGCCATGGGAGAGATGGGAGGGGGCCCGCCGCCCTTCTCCGCGCGGGACCGCTCCACTTTTCTTCAGCGTCTTGACGACCTCATCCAGGCCATTCGCCGCTCCAGGCGGTAGACTGCATAAGAGGCAGGAGCAGATCCAACTCTTCAGATGATCGGATGAACCATGGCCAAGAAGCCCAACTACAACTTCGAAAAGCGGCAGAAGGACCTGGCCAAGCTCAAGAAGAAGGAAGAGAAGCTGCAGAAAAAGGCACTGCGCAAGGATGCCCTGGGCAATGACATCCCGGACTCCGAGGACCAGGAAGACGGTTCCACGGAAGAGACTCCCGCGGCCGAGTAGTCGCACCTCTGGGGAGGCGGCATGGACTCCGACCTGCTGGATAGCCTCAGGGCCCTGATGGCCAGCCCTGTGGCGGCCCTCGGCACCCTCCGCGGGGGGGCGCCTTTTGTGTCCATGGTCCCCGTGGCCCCCGCCGAAGGTGGCTACATCATCCACGTGAGCGGCCTGGCCGCCCACACCCGGGATCTGCGGACAGATAACCGAATGAGCCTGCTGTTCATGGCACCGCTCAGCCCTGATGCCGATCCCCTGGCCCTGCCCCGGGTGACCCTCCAGGGGGAGGCNCAGGAACTCGACCGGCCCAGCTCTGAATACGACCAAGCCGCCAAGGTCTACCTGGCCCGATTCCCGCAGGCGGAGCAGACCCTCGGCTTGGGTGACTTCGCCTTCTTTCTGCTGCGGCCCGGCTCCGGCCGCCTTGTGGCGGGCTTCGGTCGGGCCCTCAGCCTGGGGGTCCATGAGCTCCTCCAGGGTCTGCCCCACTAAGAATCTCTCGATATATCGAGGAATAAGCTCTCGATCTGTCGTGATTTGACCCGCCAGGCGGATGGATTAATTTCTCAATCGTATTCAATGGTTGGACTTATTGCTTTGGCACAGGTATGGCACTACCTTGAGGCCGCCCATCGTGGCCATTCAGGAGAATCCATGTCCTTCACCGACTCCAAGACCCATCAGAACCTCAAGGCCGCCTTCGCTGGCGAGAGCCAGGCCAATCGCCGCTACACCTGGATGGCCCAGGTGGCCGAGAAGGAAGGCCTGCCGGAAGTGGCTGGCCTCTTCAAGCACAGCGCCGATGGCGAGACTGGCCACGCCCTCAAGCACCTCATGTTCCTGGCTGCCCAGGCCGGGGACCCCGCCACGGGCCTGCCCCTGGGTGACTCCCTCACCAACTTGAAGTCCGCAGTGGCCGGCGAGACCTACGAGTACACGGACATGTATCCCGAATTCGCCCGAGTGGCCCGCGAAGAAGGCCACACAGAGATCGCCGCCTGGTTCGAGACCCTGGCCAAGGTGGAACGCTTCCACGCGGGTCGCTTCCAGGATGCCCTCACCCGCCTCCAGTCCGGTGCCATCTCTGCCCCAGACGCCGACATCGCCAAGCACATTTAACTGGTTTTTTTCCACAGATTTCACAGGTTACACAGAAGGCAACGACAGCCGTTGTATTTAAATCTGTGTGAGTCGGTGAAATCTGTGGACCCATTTCTTTGCTCTTTCTGAGGATCTCGCATGATGGCATTGGCCTTCGACCCCACCACTGAACGGGCACGCTTCGAGGCTCGTCGGGGTTTCCTGGCCCGCCAGGAGGCCCTGCGCCTGAACCTGGCCGAGGGGCTGAGTTTCCAGCCGGAAACGGCCGAGAGCGTCGAGGACCAGGTCATCGAGACTCTCTGGGCCGAGGGCAAGACCCCTGACACGGTGGAGGCCGAGGAACTGGCCGAGGCCCGGGCTTCTTTCGCGGTGCTCTCGCCCCGCCGAGAGTTCGGGGGCCAGAGCCTTGTCGCCACCCTCATGCTGGGCTTCCCGGATGCGGAGCGAGATCGCCGCCTCGCTGACCTGCATGGCTTCCCAGACCAGTTACAACTTGAACTGGCCGATGGCTCCCGGCTGTATCCAGCCGTGGATCGGGGCACCGCCGGTCCCCACGACCGTATGCCGGCCGTGCTCGCCCTACGCTACTTGATCCCGGACGGCAGCCCCATCGCCGCCCTTGTCTCCAATCACGCCGGGCTCCCGGGCCGGTGGGCCGCTCCCACCGCCTGGGCGACCTGGCCTTTCTGAGGAGATCGCATGAACCGCACCATCATCGACCATTTAAACGCCGAACTGGCCACCGCCTTCGTNTTGGCCCTGAATGCCAAGCGCTACCACTGGACCGTGGCTGGTCCCCACTTCCGCGACTACCACCTGCGCTTCGAGGAACTCTATACCGCCGCGGATAGCACCGTGGATGAGCTGGCTGAACGCATTCGCATGGTAGGGGGCACACCCCTTCATGCTCCAGCCCAGATCGAAGCCCAGACCAGAGCCGCCATCTCCAATCCGTCCGTCCGCCTGGAAGCCGACAGCATGTTGAAGGAGGCCCTGGCCAATGAGGAGGCCACCATCAGCCTCATGCACGAAGGCATCGAGCTGGCCAATGAAGCCGGCGACCCCGGCACCGCCGATCTGCTCACCCGCTTTGTCCAGGCCCACCAGAAAGAAGCTTGGTTCCTGCGCGAAATGCTCGGCTAGTCCATATTTGTATTTCCGACTTTTTTGGTAAACTACTCACCCGCAACCCGCGCACCGAAGGAGAAGCACATGGCCTATACCGCCAAGTCCTACGACAACCTGAAGGGCGGCGCCCTGAAGGGACTCAGCGACGCCCAGCTGGACCAGCACTTCACGCTCTACAAGGGCTACATCGCCAAGCTGAACGAAATCGAGGAGAAGCTGGCCACGGCTGACAACACCAAGCCCAACTACTCCTTCAACGAGTACACCGAGCTGAAGCGCCGGGAGGCCGTGGCCTTCAATGGCTCCTTCCTGCACGAGCTCTACTTCGAGAACCTCGGCGCCGACGCCGATGTGAGCGCCAGCCTCAAGACCGCCCTGGATGCCTTTGGCGGCCAGGACAAGGTGGTCGCGGACCTCAAGGCCACCGCCATGACTGGTCCCGGCTGGGCCGTCCTGACCCGCAATCGCCGCGACGGCAAGCTGCACACCTACTTCGTGGCCGAGCACCACCTGGGCCTGCCCATCGAGCAGGACTTGCTCCTGGTGCTGGACAGCTGGGAGCATGCGTTCATGGTCGACTACGGCATCGCTCGCGCGAAGTACCTCGAAAGCTTCGTCGAGAACATCAAGTGGAGCGAAGTGAGCAAGCGCTACGGGAAATAGGCGCGGGCTGACCAGCGCCTCTCAATGCATTCTCAAAGGCGGGTCCCCGATGGGGGCCCGCCTTTTTTTATCCCGCGCAGCGCTGCGCGCCTCTATTTGACCTTGTCGATATCAGTATTATTTGGAAAAAGTAAAGAATTCTCATCAACACATGTTCCCTGGTGAAACGACAATTGCGTATTCGAACTCCATTGGAACCCTGAACCCAAAGGTCTTCTCCAGCGCACCTGCGACGAAGATCGGGGTGGCGTCCTCAAGCCAAGGACCAAAAATTTGAATGCCCCCCGGGCAGGCTGGAAAGTGTCAGCCCTACGTGACGCCCGTCACGATGGAAGGCTTGGTCATCCTGGAATGAGCATTCTGGAGGTTGGCTTCCACTCTACCAATGACATGGAACCGGCACGAAACCCCAGCACGCCGCCCCTTCCTTCACGGGTAACCATGCAAAGACTCCTTCTGACCTTGCGGCGAATCCTGTTCGGGATGGCCATCCTCCTGTGGCATCCAGGAGTCCAGGCAGCGCCGCTCCGGAAGGTGACGCTGCAGCTGAAGTGGGCGCACGCCTTCCAGTTCGCGGGCTATTACGCGGCCCAGGCCAAGGGCTTTTACGCGGCGGAGGGGCTGGATGTGGCCATGCGGGAGGCGAGCCCGAAACGGTTGCCCTTGCCGGTGGTGGAAGGCGGTGAGGCGGAGTTCGGTGTCAGTGACATGGAGGTCTTCCAGGCCTACCAGGAAGGGCGCCCCCTGGTGTCGCTGGGGGTGGTTTTCCAGCACTCCCCCTACGTGATCATCGCCCTGCGCAAGAGCCACATCATGCGGCCCTCGGATCTGGCTGGACGCCGGGTGATGTTCGCCGGGAATCAGGGACAGATGGAGATATTTGCCATGCTCCAGTCCGAAGGCATCAGGCCCGAGGCGTTGATCGCGGTGCCCCACACCTGGAATCTGGATGACCTCCTGACCGGGAAGGTCGATGCCATCTCGGCCTACATCACGGATGAGCCCTTCGCCCTCGAAGCAAAAGGCGCTGAACTCAGCCTGATCCGTCCCGCAGATTACGGAATCGATTTTTACGGCGACCTCCTCTTCACGACTCGGGCCTTTGCCGAGACCAACCCGGAACTGGCCGAGCGATTCAGGTCGGCCTCCTTCCGGGGCTGGGAATACGCCATGGAGCATCCGGCGGAGATCATCGACCTGATCCTCGCCATGCCGGAAGTCCAGGCCCGGGGCCTGACCCGGGAGCATTTCGAGTACGAGGCCAAGAGCATGAGGGATCTGGTCCTGCCAAAGCTGGTGGACCCCGGCCATATGAACCCGGGCCGCTTCGAACGCATAGCCCAAGCCTCCGTTCGGCTCGGGGTGCTGAAGTCCGTGAGGGACCCGCACGCCTTTCTGTTTGAGCCACACCCCTCTGTCGGGGGTGCCTGGTTGAAGTGGGCCGGATTCGGGCTGGCCGTGACCCTGGGCCTCAGTCTAGTCGGCACCCTCTGGATCCTCCAGTTGCGCCGACTCGTGGGATCCAGGACCCTGCAGTTGCAGGAGGAGGTTCAGCATCGGCGGGAGGCCGAGGCCAGCCTGGCCGAAAGGGAACAGCGGCTCAGGCTGCTGGTGGAACACTTACCCGGAGGTGCTGTCTACATCGATGCTTCCGGTTTCTACGCTAACGCTGCGGTGGAGCACCTGACGGGCTACGACCGCACCGAGCTGTCCGATATCGAAAGCTGGCTCAGGATCCTTGATCCCATTGGATGCCAACGGGTCCGGGATGCCTACCAATCCAAGCGCGACACGCACGCAGTGGCTCCCCTGATCGCCCGGGTCCTGCGCAAGGACGGGGGACAGTGCGATGTGGAAATCCGCATGCGCACGCTGCCGGACTGCGAGATCTGGCTGATACTGAATATCACCGCACGCCTAGAGGCCGAGGCCGCACGCCGGGCCAGCGAGGACCGCTACCGGGGCATCTACTTGAACTCGCCGGACCTGATTAAGGTCCTGCGCGTGATGCCGGATGACTCGTTCCTGTTCGAAGGCGTGAACCCGAGTTTCACCGCCACCTTCGGGGTCACCACCGCCGAGGTGGTGGGCAAGAGGCCCCACGGCTGCCTGCCCAGCGATGTGGCCGACTTCATCACCGGCAACTTGAAGCGCTGCGTGGCCGCCGGTCGCAACCTCAACTACGAGGAGGTGCTCAACTTGCCCGGCGGGAAGCGGGTGCTACTCACGCAGATGGTTCCCATCCGGAACGCGGAAGCGGAAATATACCTCCTGGCGGGCATCAGCCGGGATGTGACGGACGAGCGCAGGTCCCAGGATGCGCTCCGTCAGGCGCAGAAACTGGAAAGCCTCGGCGTGCTGGCCGGGGGCATCGCCCACGACTTCAACAACCTTCTTAGCGCGGTCCTCGGCAACCTGGACCTGGCCAAACTGAAACTGCCGGCCAACACAGCCTCGGAACCCTACCTGAAGAACATCGAGAACACCATCCTCCGGGCCGCGGACCTCACCCGCCAGATGCTGGCCTACTCGGGCAAGGGCAGGTTCATTGTTGAACCCCTGGACCTCAGCCGCCAAGTGGAGGAGATCACCCACCTGCTGTCCGTTTCCATCTCGAAGAAGGTGGCCCTGCGGTACGACCTGCAGTCCGACCTCCCCGCCATCGAAGCAGATGCCACTCAGGTCCAGCAGGTGATCATGAACCTGGTGACAAACGCCTCTGAGGCTATCGGAGACCGGGACGGCATCATCACCATCGCCACTGGCACCCGGGACCTGGACCAGCAGGCCATGGACTTCCTCTTTGCCGGGCAGGAATTGGAACCGGGGTCATTCGTGACGCTGCAGATCTCCGATACGGGCTGCGGGATGTCCTCTGAGACACTGGCCCGGATCTTCGATCCATTCTTCACCACGAAGGCCTCGGGCCGAGGTCTGGGCCTGTCAGCCATGCTGGGCATCCTCCGCGGCCACCGGGCGGGCATCAAGATCTACTCGGAATCCGGGAAGGGGAGCACCTTCCATGTCTACTTCCGCGCCATGCTCGGCCAGGTTCCGGTACCCGAGGCTGCTCCGACAGCCCTGAGCACCCCCTTCTGCGGGAAGGTGCTCCTGGTGGATGACGAGGTGGATCTGCGCCAGAGCATCGCCGCCATGCTGGAGCACCTGGGTTTCGAGGTGGAGACCGCCTCGGACGGCCAGGAGGCCCTGGAGCACTTCCAGCCGGGTGCCTACACCTTGGTCCTAATGGACCTCACCATGCCCCGCCTGGACGGGAAGGAGGCCTTCCGCAGGATGAAGGCCCTGGATCCGGCGGTACGGGTGATCCTCTCCAGTGGCTACAACGAGCAGGATGCCATCCAGCAGTTCCTGGGCCGTGGACTCGCGGGGTTCATCCAGAAGCCGTACCAGATGAAGACTCTCGTGGAGGCTCTCAAGAGAGCCTTGTGAGAAGGTTCTCACCCCCGCTTTACCTCAAGGTCACACCCATGAGGTATCCGCTGCTGGAGCATTTGCACACCCCCCTACATCCAGTTGGCCCTCTGGACTTTGAAGACACGCCCTGGTTTCGAGCTATTTCCCCTGCGCCACCCGGGAGGCCCTCAGCACGGACCGGAAGACCTCCTCCACCCCCTGGGCATCGAGCCCGGCCTCGGCGGCCCAGGCACGACGAGCCTGAAGCTGGGCGGACTCCCGTTCGGGGTCGTGGATGGGGAGGTGTAGTTCCGCCTTGGCGCGCCCGGCGCGAAGCACCAATTCCGTGCGCCGAGCCAACAGGTTCACCAACTCCTGGTCCAGGGCGTCGATGTGATCACGGGCCTCCTGCAGGGCCGGGGAGCGCGTGGCCAAGCCCAGGCCGGGGATGGAGAGTTGCTCGCCGCCACCGGTCTTGAGAGCTTCGGCAAGGCTGGAATGGATGGCGGCCAGGGCCTCCAACAGGCCTTCCCGAGCCCCGCTGGCAAACGGATTTTCATTCTGAAGGGCCGCGAAGAGGTGGCCCGCGTCCTCCCGCACAGACTCCAGGGTGCGGGCGATGGCGTGGAAGGAGGGTGGCGTGAAGGGCAATTCGGCCCCGGCCCCTACAGCCAGAAGCCCCTTGGCGATGAAGAAGGTGAGGGCATGGGTGGTGGCCATGACGCGGTCATGGTCCTCGGGACTCTGGCGCAGCACCTCGCACCCCAGGCTGCAGAAGAGCGTCTCGATGATACGGGCGGCATCGGGATGGTGGGGCGAGGCGCAGAGCACCACCCGCAGCGGCCGCTCAGCACGAGCAAGGCTCACGGGACCGAAGAGCGGGTGGGTTCCCGCATGGGGGATCGTGGCGCCGAGATGCGTCTCCAGAAGGCCGCAGGGCCCCACCTTCACGCTGCCCACATCGAAGACCAAGTGGTCCGGCCTCAGCAGGGGCCGGATGCTCCCGAGGGCGCTTCCAAGCAGAGGTACGGGAACCGCCAGCACCAGGGTGTCGTGCTCGGCGACCAAGCCCTGAAGGCTGCCCGCCTGGTGCTCTGCGGGGATCGGGGCCACGGGATCCCAGGCACGGAAGCTGTGCCCAGCCTCCCGAATCAGTGATCCAAGCGCCACCCCGAAGCGGCCATACCCCATGATGCCGATGCGCATGACCTCTCCGCTTTACGTCTGGCCATCCTACCGCAGCAGAGCCTGGATCGCCGCCACCGTGGGCACGGTGCCCTGACACTTCAAAACCCCGTCGACCACCAGTCCAGGCGTGCTCATCACACCCCGGGCCACGATGTCCGGGTACTCCGTCACCTTCACCAGGGTGTAGGCCAAGCCCATACCCCGGGCCGCATCTTCGGCCCGTTCCGCCAGTAGCTTGCACTTCGCACAACCCGTGCCCAGCACTTCGATCTTCATGGTCACTCCTACATCAGGAAATTGAAGAGGTAACCCACGATCACGATGCCCAAGGTGACGACACCCAGGAAGGTGGCGATCAGGGTGGGGCGCAGGACCTTCCGCAGGATCACGGTCTCAGGTAGCGAGAGCCCCGCCACGGCCATCATGAAGGCCAGGGCCGTGCCCAGGGCGGCGCCCTTGGCCAGAAGCACCTGCACGATGGGGATGATGCCGGCGGCATTGGCATAGAGCGGCACGCCGATGAGCACCGCCAGGGGCACACTCCACCAGGCGGACTTGCCCATGAAGCGGGCCAGCAGCTCCGCCGGCACGTAGCCATGCAGGAAGGCGCCCACGGCGATGCCACCCAGCACGTAGGGCCAGACCTTGCCCACGATGTCCCAGGTTGCCTGGACAGCAAGCTCCAGGACGCTGGGCAAACCCCATGGCGGTGGAAGATGCCGCCGCAGCCTCGTAGGGGATCTCCATCACCCATGGCTCCAAGTGACGCTCCATCTTCAGCAGGCCGATGAGCCAGCCCGAGACAAAGGCCACCGCCACCCCAGTGGCTGTGTAGAGGAGGGCGATGCGCCAGCCGAAGAGGCTCCAGAGCAGGAAGAGGGCCACTTCATTCACCATTGGGGCCGAAATCAGAAAGCTGAAGGTAGCGCCCAGGGGCACGCCCACCCGCACGAAGCCGATGAAGAGCGGCACCGCCGAGCAGGAGCAGAAGGGCGTGGCGATGCCCAGCAGGGAGGCCAGCAGGTTGCTCCAGGCCCCGGTGCGCTTGGCCAGAAGATCCCGGGTCGCCTCTGGGCTGATGAAGGTCTGGACGAAACTGACTCCTAGCACCACGAGACCTAAAAGCATCAGGACCTTGGGGCCATCGAAGGCGAAGAAGGCCACTGCCTCACCCAGGCGGCTGCCCGGTCCCAGCCCCAGCACGCGGAAGGCCATCAGATCTGCCAAGGGCTTCAGGCTCCTGTAGAGTCCCACCCAAACAGGCAGGGCCACCAGGAGCCAGCCGCCCCTGGCCCACAAGGAACTAACAGGCGGCGGAGGCACCGCAGCGGCGCAATCACAGGCACAACCCTTGGTTTCCGTGTCCATCTTCACTCCCTCAGAGCTGCAGCTGCCAGAAACCCACATCGACCCAGGCGCCGAACTTCCAGCCCGCCTCCTTCATGTGCCCCACCTTTTCGAAGCCCAGCTTCTCGTGCAGGGCCACGCTGGGCGCGTTGGGCAGGGCCAGGCCGCCCAAGGCCAGGTGAAAGCCGCGTTCGCGCAGCTCCTGAAGCAGGGCGCGGTAAAGTTGCACGCCAAGCCCCCGCCCCCGCGCGTCCTCGGCCAGATAGATGGCCGTTTCCGTAGAGAACCGATAGGCAGCACGGGTCCGCCAGATCGAGCTATAGGCATAGCCCAGCACCCGCCCTTCCTCCTCCAGCACGAGCCAGGGATAGGCCTCCTGCACCTTCTGGATACGCCCGGCCATGTCGGCCTCGGTCACCACCTCCTCCTCAAAGGTGATGGTCGAACCCAGCACGCAGGGGTTGTAGATGGCACAGAAAGCAGCCGCATCGGAGCTCAGGGGTGGTCGAAACATGCATGCCTCCCGGAAGGCCTCGGAATCGGGGCCGGATCAGCGCAAATTTTGGATGGCTCAGATACCTACGAACCTAGCGGCAGTCGCAGTCATCGCCGCAGTCGCCCTTTTCCTTACCCTCAGCCTCGCAGGCGCAGGCGCCACCGCAGCAGCCACCGCCGCTGCCATCCGTGAGGGTGGATTCGGCCAGGGCCATCATCATCTGGTGAGGATCGCCCTTCACACGCAGGGCGATGTTGACGGCCTGGATCATGTCCTCCTTGGAAACGCCGAGAGCCTCCAGCCGGGTCTGATGGGCCTTGAAGGCACGCTCGGCATTGGCGCCGATGGCAGCACCCAGGGCCACGAGGTTGAAGGTAATTTCGCTGAGGCCGGCCTCAGTGCTCGGCTCGGTCGTGGGCTCGGTCTGCGTGGTCATGGGGTCTCCTGGGGTGTTGGGGATCAATGAGATGAGGGTGCCAGCTGGGGGCAGCTCTCGGGTTGGCAGGTCTGGCAGCGAAGGGAATGGGCCTGGGCGCGGTCCCGGGCCAGGGCGGGTTCTGCGGTGGCCATGAGGGGCCAGAGGGCTTCCAGCACCGGCCGGGCCTGGGCCTCGTCGGCCAGGGCCACGTGGACCCAGCGGCCTACCTTCCACTCCCGCACCAGACCGCTGCGACGCAGGTCTGTGAGGTGCTCGGACACGGTGGAGGAAGCCAGNCCCAGAACCTCGGCCACCTCACAGACACAAAGCTCACCTTCGCGGAGCAGGGCCAGGATGCGGAGACGCACCGGGTGGGCCAGGGCCTTGAGGAGCTCAACTGTGGGGCGGAGGGTTTCCATCGTTATTTCTCGTTTTTCCGAAGAACGATCAGCATAGCGCTAATTGAATTCCTTGTCATACCTCAAAACATGATGTTTTCTGGAGACACCCTTTTCGGAGTCCCCATGCTGCGGCCCGCCCTTCCCCTCCTGGCCCTGGCCCTGGTGGGCACCCTCCAGGCCCAGTCCCCCTTTGCGCCGGCCCCGCCGCCCCCCTCCCCGGTGCCCTTGGTCACCAGCTTCCCCGACACCCCCTCGGGCAAGCTCCTGACGGAGATCCGGGAACATCCTGGCGTGGTGCAGCGCGTGGAATACCTGGCCGATCTGATCGGGCCCCGCCTCACGGGTTCCGACCAGCTGCGCCGGGCTCAGGCCTGGGCCATGACCGAAATGAAACGCTTGGGCGCCGTGAACGTCCATGAGGAAGCCTACGACTTCGGCCTGGCCTGGACCCGGGGNGTGGACAGCGCCCGNCTTCTCACCCAGAACGGCCTGCGCTTCCGGGTGGACCAGTTGGCCTGGTCCCCGGCCACCAANGGGCCNATTCAGGGCGAGGTNATGCTCGTGGACGCGCGCAACCTGGCCGAACTGCAGCCCTTCAAGGGCCTGCTCCGGGGTCGGATCCTGCTGCGCAGCAACCCCGATGACAAGCGCCCGCCCCTCGGTCGGCGCACTGGGGACATGGGTGCCTTCCAGGCGGAACAGTCCGCCATGACCCAGTTCCTGCTGGATGAGGGCGCCCAGGCGGTGCTCCTGATGTCTGGCCGCAAGAACGGCCTCAGCTTCACCACCAGCGGCCCCGGCCGGGACCCCAAGAAGCCTGCCATCCCCACCGCCTACGTGCCCCAGGAGCCCTACAAAATGCTGCTCCGCCAGGTGGCGCGCAAGGAACCCGTGAAACTGGAGCTCTCCCTAGGCGGCAGTTTCTCGGCCAAGCCGGTCCAGGCGTACAACGTCATCGGCGAAATCCCTGGTTCTGACAAGGCCACTGAGTTGGTCATCCTGGGCGGGCACCTGGACAGCTGGGACCTGGGCACCGGAGCCACAGATAACGCCACGGGCAGTTCCGTGGCCTTGGAGATGCTGCGGGCCCTGCAGGCCACCGGCCTTAAGCCCCGCCGCACCCTCCGTGTGATCCTCTGGAGTGGCGAGGAAGAGGGCCTCCTGGGTTCCAGAGCCTATGTGGAGGCCCACAAGGCCGAGCTGGATGCCATCCAGGCGGTGATCGTCGATGACATGGGCACGGGCATGGTGAAGGGCTTCGACCTCCAGGGCCGGGAGAACTGCCGGGGCCTCATGGCCATGGCCATCGCCCCTGCCAACGACCTGGGCGTGCGGGAACTCTCCCTGCGCGTCATGAACAGCACGGACCACGCCCCCTTCGACCGGGCGGGAGTGCCCGCCTTCGCGGCCATCCAGGAACATGTGGACTACTTCGAGGGCACCCACCACAGCCAGATGGACTACCCGGACCATGTGCAGCCGGACCAGCTGATCCAGGGCGCCCAGGCCATGGCCGTCACCACCTGGGAGCTGCTGAACATGGAGCCCCGCCTCCCCCATGGGGTGGTGACCCGGCCTACGCGGCCAAACCCTTGATGTATCGCCCCTGGGCTTAGGCCTTTAACCTCATATATCGCACACATTTCATTTTTTTGAATGTCTAGGTATTAGGCCCTATTTGTTTGGTTTTTAAAGAACACAATAATAAACCGGACGAGTAGGAGATCCGAATGGCTTTGACTGCTTTATCCCACGCTTTTGCTTATGCCGGACTCATCGCTGCCGCTGCCTTCTGTTGGCAGATATTCAGTCTGATGAACGAAAGCGATGCTCATAACCCTGCTGTGTCCAGGGCTACGACGAAATGGATCCGGCGCAGCAGACTCAGTCTTCGGGCGGGATTTACTAAGGAGTAGAGGCGGCGCGGGCATCCTCATTGGCGCATCTCAACGATGCTGAAGTTGATGGCGACCGAACTCATCACCTCAACCCACCCGCTGCGGAGAGCCGCCGGGGCCATGGACAGCCTGCGGATTGCCTAGCGGCAACGGCCCGATGGCACGCCCTTCGGGTCCTCAGCCTGACCACAGCCCCTTGGAAAACGCTGCACGTTTCCCACACCTCACCGCAGAAATCGATCAGCAGCAGGAAGTTCCTTTTTCTGTGCCTTGGACCAAGCCAGAACCTCCATACAAAGGATCTGGAGGATCACCTCACTGGGAGATCTTGCCAGCCAAGCGAGTCAAGTTCTCCAAAGCCTCCGCGGGGCCCATGATGAGCAGCTCATCGTGAGCCTGGAAGCGCTCGTCCCCCGGCGGGTTGAACTGGAGACCGCATCCCGGATGGACCAGGCCCACGAGCAGGGAACCGGTGGCGTGGCGCAGCCGCGCATCCCGCAGGGTCTGGCCCACCAGGGCCGAACCTGGGGCGATGACGATGCGCTCTAGGCCCAACTCCAGCTGCTCCTGTTGGAGCACCACGTCGAAGAACTTCATCATCTCGGGCTTGAGCAGCAGGCCCGCCATGCGGCGACCGCCGATCTCGTAGGGGCTAACGATGTGGTCGGCGCCAGCGGCGCGCAGCTGCCGTTCCGTGCCCAGCTTGGCGCTGCGGGCGACCACCGGGAGGTCCGATCGCATCTGTTTCACCGTGAGCGTCACCAGCACGTTGTCCGCGTCCGTGGTAAGTGCCGTGATGAGGCCCTTGGCCCGCATCACCCCAGCCCGTTCGAGCATGAGGTCGTCCATGGCATTGCCATAGAGGATGATCTCCCCGGCGAAGCGGGGGCTGCGGCCCTTGGTGTCATCCTGCTCAATGATGACGAAGGGGACACCGGCCTTCTTCAGCTCCCAGGCGGCCTGGAAGCCCATCTTGCCGAAGCCGCACACGATGACGTGGTCCTTGAGGTGATCGAGCCGCTTCTGCATTCGGCGCTCCATGAGGTAGCCCCGGAGGTCACCCTCGAGGAGCAGGGCCGTGAGGTTCGACAGCGCATAGGTCGCCACGCCCAGGCCGATGATGAGGTAGAAGATCGTGAAGATTTTTGACCGCGCGTTCACGTCGCCCATTTCCCGGAAACCCACGGTGAACAGGGTGGTGATGGCCATGTAGAAGCTGTCCAGCACATTGAGACCGGACAGGAGGTGGTAGGCCAGGGCCCCTGCCAGGATCACCGCCGCCAGCAGGGCCAGGGCGTAGCGCAGGCGCTTGAGGGGCGCGTCCGCATGTCGGTCCAGGTTGGACATGGGGAAAGGGCCATTGAGCCTCATGTCATCCCCCGATGCCGTGCTTGATGGCGAAGTTGGCCGTGCAGAGAGCTACCAGGTGCCCCCCACAGCTGAGGCGGCATTCGACGATGGCACCCCGGCCCGAGAAGCGGATGACCTTGCCCTCGCCTCGCACCTCGCCCTTGGCAGGCTCCAAGTAGCGGATGTGCAGGTCAGACGTGGCGAAAGGCATGGCGCCGTCAAATGCCGTACAGAGGGCCAGGGCCCCTAGGATGTCGGCCATGCTGGCCAAGACCCCACCGTTCACGATGCCGCGGGAACGGTTCAACACCACCTTCGTGGGCAGCAGCACCATGGTGGCCTGGCCCGGCTCAACACTTTCAACGGTGAGGCCCCAGTCCTTGATCAGGTCCCAAGGATGCAAGCGCGTGCGCAGTCGCTCCAGGAGATCCGGAGCCAGGGTCTCGGGAATCAACGGCTTGGCCATGGCCCAGCATAGCCGGACCGAATCCATCTGGGCACAACACACCAATGGAACGCGCCCTTTACGTTTGTGTAACACCAGTGTGAGCCAATGACCATGGAGGATTTTTCATGTCCATTCGCTCAAGTTTTCCTATTGCCCTTCTGCTTCTGGGCATGGCCTGCCAAATGCCGGAGGAGGCGCCCTCAAAACCCGCCACCGCCCTCCAGGCCCCCGCAAAAGAGGTCACCCTCCCGGCCTACACTGCTGAGCGACCCGTGTCTGGTGAGCTGAAGAGCGTTGGTTCCGATTCCATGGAACCACTGATGGCCCTCTGGGGCGAGGACTTCAAGAAGTTCCACCCCCGTGTGAACACCCTCTTCATCTGCAAGGGTTCCGGCACGGCCCCGAAGGCGCTGATCGAAGGCAGCACTCTCATGGGCCAGATGAGCCGCGAAATGACGGAACAGGAACTGCAGGCCTTTCAGGCCAAGTTCGGTTATGCCCCGACCCGGCTCGCTGTGGCGGTGGATGCCCTGGTGGTCTACGTTAACGCCAACAACCCCATCAAACAGCTGCGTATGGAAGAAGTGGACGCCATTTTCTCCACCACCCGCAAGAGCGGCGCGAAAGAAGACATCCTTACCTGGGGGGACCTGGGTCTGGGCGGCGACTGGAAGCAGCGGGAAATCCAGTGCTACGGCCGTGATGAGAACTCCGGGACCCGGGCCTGGTTCAAGGAACACGTGATGAAAAAGGGCGAATTCAAGACCACCCTTAAAGCCTACATGGATCAGTTCGCTGTGGTGGAAGCCCCGGCCGTGGATGGTGCTGGCATCAGTTACGGCCCACTTCAGTACGCCAACCGCATGGTGAAGGGCGTTCCCGTGGCCGGCTTCAAGAGCGACCGCTTCATCGAGCCCACGTTGGAAACCATCCAGAAGGCCACCTACCCCCTGACCCGCTTCCTCTACATTTACGTCAACAAGGCTCCCGGTAAGGCCCTTGATCCCGCGGTGCGGGAGTTTCTCCGCTTCGTGTTGTCCAAGGAAGGCCAGGCCGGCGCCTCCAGTTTCGGTGCTCTCGCCATTCCCGGCGACCTCGCCGTCATGGGCATCGGCAAGCTCAACTAAGAGGGTTCATGATTCCGCTGCTTCTCACGGCGGCTCTGCTCTGCGGCGGCATGGAGAATCCCTCCCTGCCGCTGCGGCCATTGTCGATCCCCACGCCAACCAATCCGCCCACGGATACAGCGGAGCTTCGCTTGTCCCCGGATGGAACCATCTTCCCTGTGGCTCCAGGAACCCAGATCACGGCCCGGGTTCATGGAGCATTCATCATGCCCCTCACCGATCCAGGCCGGACCATGATCCGAGTGGAACTGGTCTTCCCCTTGCTCTCAAAGAACGGAAAGGCCACCCTCCTTCCCGTCGGAACCAAGCTGATGGGACGAGTCCACCTGCTTCGCGGCGAGCTTCGCTTCGTGGACTTCGAGACTCTGATTCTGCCGGATGAACGAGCCCTTGGCGTGCCAGAGGGCCTGTTTCGCCTAGGCCCGGGCTCCCTCCTGGATCTCCACGAAGGCACGCCGGCCATGCTCACAGTGTGGCGGCCTCTCCGCATCGAGGCCTTCGGCCCCGCTCGCTGATTAGAGTTTCCTGATTATCGGCGACCCTCAGCCTGAAAGCCAGGCATCGGCGCCCAAAAAAGGGTAGGTGCTGTCTCAAGTATCTTCGTACGCGACAGAAAGTGTCCACCACCTGAGCCGATGATTTTGGTGGGGAACGCGACATGCCG
>TBL_comb47_HYPODRAFT_10004052_pt1 | contig 16995 bp, 3 predicted proteins | sample TroBogypolimnion_40_FD_10682 | JGI IMG/M metagenome (IMG submission 10682)
ATAAGATCTATTACACTAGCCAGCAGATCGGCATTATCAACCATCTACTGTGCCCTTATTTCATCGAAATCTGGTTTACGGGTTATGATGAGAATGGTATTCCAGCCCCTGATCAACTTTTCTATACCATGTACAGGGTCATTCTAGTTGATTGCGATGCAAATGCCACGCAAGTCGGTACTACCTATCACTTAAAGATGAAGGTTGACGGAGTAATAGCAGAAACGAACCAAGTAGCAACACCGCAAGCTGGTCTTAGCATACCCTGCGTGACACTGGGTGATTTCTTTGATAATCTAGAAAAAAGCATGAACATCCAACAGGGACAGGTCAACAGCGACGGCGTACAGCGTCTCACATATAAGTTCCAATATCCGTCGCAGTGGCGAAACTGGAAGATACGACCAGCAGATACAGACAAGCACGTTAGCAGAAACAGTGGCATGGAAGCCAACAACAATTGGTTTACAAATGGTACTACTATCAAGATAAACAAGGGACAGGCTGTAGAAAACATAATCAATTTTGCCGTTTATCTCTGCCAAGAAGCCAGAGACTGGATCACCGGCGATTCTGTTCCAGGCGGCGGAAATCAAAGCGACCATGCCATCATAGGTTACGTTACTGTATACGCACAAACCAAGATAACTGGATTTGATTTAACTACGCGAGATTATATCAAAGAGATAACATATACTATGTTTAGGACAGAGAGCCTAAAATCTTACATAGATATGCAGTCGGCTATAAATGCACAGAAGCCACAAACTCAACTAGGAAAACTGAGGTATCTAGTGCAGCAACGCCGTTTGGTCAAGCGTTACGATTATATCTATACTGGGCTAAACACCGAAGTTATTACCTTTGATTTCAAAATGAACATGCGTTGGGCCTTCCAGCAACCAACATGGAATCAGGGCAACAGTTATGGTCAGTATGCCCAAGGTGCCCTGACTGATACTGGTAGCAATGACTATCAACAGGCAAAAGGAACTAAGCCTCAATCTAAGGCTCCAGCTGTATCAGGACAAGCTACCAATCTTGATAAGGTGATTCCTGGCAGCAGCAGCGATATTGGTACGCCTTTGCTAGGTACAGGTGTGAATCTTGGAGCAGGTCAGCAATTACCCGTAGGAGCAGCCGCTAACAATGGTGCAGTTCCAACCACAAGCACTCCGGCAACGGCAGCAGATAACATAGTTAGATTTGATCAGAGCAGTGGTCAATTGGTTTTGACAGCTGCGCAACAAAAGAGCAGCGCATTAACTAGTTTTGCAAACAATGTCAACAATTACATAACCAATCGCGCAGCAACATTGGCTACAGCCTATGTCGAAGATACCAATGTAGACACCAACATTCTTAAGAATCCGCCGTTGCCATTGGTAGCCATCTTTGATCCAAAACCGTCACTGCAGAATGCGCAACAGAATTCTGATCAAACCAAGACTAACCCAGATCCAGATGCGCAGACATTTTCCAGCGGCACGGGCTTTGTAGCATCTATCATGGGCAACATCTTCAGCGATAAGACCAAAGAGTTTCAGACCATAGAGCTTGGAATACGCGGTGATCCGTGGTGGTTAGCTATCAGCAATATCAAGCTCAACAACCTAGCACTGCAGTTGACCAATAATCCAGGTACTGCAAACACCACTGATTTCCAAGCCAATTTCCTAGGTGGGGACAACTGCTTCCTATTAGAAATGCGCGTTGGTGTTGTGATAGACGAGACGACTGGTTTGGCACGAGCTGATAGCCAAGGTGCTGATTTCTTCACTGGTATCTATGCTGCTACAGAGATTGTTAGCAATTTTAGAGAAGGAAAGTTTACCCAGAATATCAAAGCTATCAAGGACATATTGTCTCAAAATCCAATATCAACCCAGAACAAACAGCCCAGTGCACCTTCATTATCTCAGATTGCTAATCCGAATAATAGCCAAGAGATAGCTACTCAATTAGCAGCCGCAGGTATATGAGTATAAATGTAGTGTATCGAGGAAATAGTTTATGGTATTACCACAGAGAACAGTAGATAGCCCCGACGCTTACAATCTAGTTCCTGATGGTCGTGCGACGCAGCTCAACGGAATTTATGTTGGATTCGTCAAGGCAGTTGACGATGCTACTCGCATGGGCAGGATCAAAGTTTGGATTCCGGAAGTCAGTGGTGATCCTCTAGATCCAGACCAGTGGTTCATATGCAGTTATAGCAGTCCATTCGCAGGTGCTACCAGCGTGTATGACAATACTGCTGGACCGACTTGGTTAAGCACGCAGCGCAGTTACGGCTTTTGGTTCGTACCACCCGACCTCGAAAACGAAGTGGTATGTTGCTTTATCAATGGCGATCCTGGTCGAGGTATATGGTTTGGATGTTTGTATCAACAGAACATGAACCACATGGTTCCCGGCATACCAGGCAACAGTGTCAGCAATGGCTTGCCAGTTGCCGAATACAACAAGATACGCACCGATATATCAGTAAGCACAGCAAATGGACCAGTATACTCTCCTTTGGCTGATCAGCTCAAGGTACAGGGTTTAGATCAAGATGCTGCTAGAGGTATCACCACAGCTGGTGCTCGCCGAGACCAACCAATAAACGCTGCGTTTGGAATACTGACGCCCGGTGGCAGCCAGTTCGTTATGGATGATAACCTCGATGAGAAATACATTCGTCTGCGCACTCAGCAGGGCACACAGATACTGATCAATGACACCGAGGGTTTTATATACCTGATAAGCCGCGATGGCAACAGCTGGATGGAGCTGGGCGTTAACGGTGCAATAAACGTGTATGGCAGCAGTGACATCAGCGTGCGCAGCCAAGGAACCTTGAATCTTCACGCCGATCTAGACGTAAACATAGAAGCTGGTCGCAGCATATTCATCAAAGCCAGAGGACAAGCCAGCAGTATTCTCAACAATGCAAGCCCTCCTAGCAATCCAAACAGTGGTGCTGTCGTCAAAGCTGAGACTGCTAACAATGCTCAGGTACCGGCCATCTCCACCAACGACACGCAGGTAATGATCATTGCGCCGACATCTGGCATCACTGGCACTTTCGTTGCGGGCATGGACATCACCGGTATACCATGGAACAATCCCAGTACCAACACAGCAGCTCCTACCACCCCAGTCAACAGCAATACCAATGCCGCAGCTGGCAGCGGTGCGCCGGTGGTTGTCATAGGTGATGACATAGCAGCAAATGTTGGGCCAACAATAGCTCAGCAATACCCTGGCAGTCTGTCAAATGTGAGCGTGAGTGCTACCACGTCTGACGTTTTAACAACGGTCCAAAATGATTCCTCACTGCAGAATCCGCAATATGCTATTTTGTCTGTGGGTGGCAATGATTACAATGATGGTCAGGGTACTCCGGGCGTGACAACCACCAATCTGCAGAACATACGCAGCAGCATGAATGCTCAAAAATATATCTGGATATTACCAGAAAATCCTGATGCCCATGCTACAGTATATGGATTTGCTGCAGGAAATGGCGATGCTGTACAGGATATACCTTTCAATGCAGACGGTACTGTTGATTACACCACACTTAACCAGAACATACAGGGTAACATCGGTCAGATAGTCACTCCTACCCCGCCACCAAACACCACCAGCACGCAGACCACCAACACCAACACAACTCCTAAGGCCACGCTGGCCGATGTGACTACCAACGAAGATGGTAGCATGACATATCTGCATGTTATCTTTGGTCCTGGCAACCAAAGCACGCTGAGCAATGCTAGCACCATAGTTGGTACGCTGCAGAATGAAACCACAAACACACCAATCACTGTTACCAACAACAATACCACCCAAGCTGGTATTATCATGATGAATGCTCACCTTGACATGCATCTGACCAGCGATCGTGACATGTACCTTCAGAGCACTGGTCTCATGTCGCGCACAGCTCAAACCAACATGTTTGATTATGCATACGGCAGTTATGACCTAGCAGTGGGAGGTTATCTTACCATGCAGAGCAATGGTTTGCTCAGTGTTGGTACTACCAACAACATCGTGATGGGAGCCAGCAGAATTGATCTCAATGGACCTGCACCGTCTGCTGCCAAAGCAGCTCCTCCAGCTCTAAAACCCATTGATAGCCAACAGCGAGACACGGTGGTTACTGCACCTGGACAGCTCACCTTTACGCTGCTCAATACCATCGTAAGCCAACTGCCTGCTCACGAACCATTCCAAGGTCATGCAGCCACTGCACAGGGATTCAACGGGCATGTGGAAACAGGCAGCAGCACTGATCCATATACAGGGCAACCTTTGTTGCCCGGACAGGTGCTGGGTACTCAAAGCAAACCTCTGGATCTCAAAGGCACACCTAACAGCAACAGTCCGCCTGGAAATTACAAGGGGGAAGGCTACAGCAACAGCGGACAGCCCCAGTACAGTTATCAAGGCTCAGCCACTGACCAAGTGCCGCCTGGCAGCCTCAGGACCAGCCAGGCGGGGGCTGAATTCATTGCCAAGTTTGAAGGCAAGAAATCTCAGGTATATCTGGACAGTGCCGGTCTGCCTACCATAGGCATTGGACATCTGTTGTTACCAGATGAAAAAGCTGGCAATTACGTGACCATAAATGGAGCCAAACGGCCTCTGACATCACCTCTCAGCGAGACAGAGATTTTTGATCTGTTCAAACAAGACCTTGCACCCAAGGAAGCCAAGGTACAAAAGAGCGTGACTGCCAAGATCAGCCAAACTCAGTTTGATATGCTGGTAAGCTTCACTTATAACATTGGCAACTGCAACAGCATAGCTGCGATATTAAATGCTGGCAGCTATGACGTGACTGAAAAATGGATGAGCTACTGCCATGCCGGTGGCAAGGTCATACCTGGATTGCAGAATCGCAGGCGAGCAGAATGCACGAATTTCTGCGGTGGTAATCCCATAAACAGCGGCGGCGTCTAAGCATCCCTAGCAAAAATACCTGGTATAAATCATGGCTAAATATCATGATACTAAGAGGTCACATCCATACTCATGGCTATTATAGCTCCTACCAAAGTGTTTTACGGATTCAGCACGCTTGATACCAATGCTAAGAATCAAGCGTTTGCAGATGTTCCGTTAATTGAGCGCGATCTGTACAATCACTTCAACACGCTACCTGGTGAGCGGGTGATGATGCCTACCTATGGTTGCAGCATCTGGGATCTGCTCTTTGAACCATACGATGATGCATTGGTGCAGGCAGTGATAGCAGAAGCTACCAGGATAGTGCAGAGTGACAGCAGAGTGATACTGCAGAGCATAGTGGTAAACCAGATCAACCAAGGTCTCTTGGTGCAGATGCAGCTGTTCTATCAACCCTATGGAGTGGTCAATTCTTTTAGTGTCCAATTCGACCAAGACGCAGTAAACTACGATCAGATAGCATGATGAGGAATTAAGATGGCAGTCAGTCAGCAACAACGTCAAAAGCAGCTGTTTGCTGCCGAAGACTGGCAGGTCATCTACCAGGCTTTTACCCAGGTAAACTTCAACGCCTATGATTTCCCTACCATACGAACTGCGATGGTAGAGTACATACGTCTAAACTACCCAGAAGATTTCAACGACTGGACAGAGAGCAGCGAGTTCGTGGCTATCATTGACCTGCTGGCCTATCTTGGTCAAAGCTTGGCATTCAGGATGGATCTCAATACTCGTGAGAACTTCCTCGATACGGCCCAACGTCGTGACAGCATATTCCGCCTGGCTCGCATGCTCAACTATCAGCCACAGCGCAGCATACCCAGTGCAGGCATACTTAAAGTATCGCAGATAGTCAGCAACCAAGACATCTATGATGCCAACGGTCTCAACCTCAAGAATACTCCTATCAACTGGAACGATCAGAACAATCCAGATTGGCAGGAACAGTTTACTTTGGTATTAAACGCATCATTGAACAGCACCAATTATTTTGGCAATCCTGCTAAGAGCGGAGTAGTTAACAACATACCAACTGAACTATATGCCCTAAACAACACAGCTATACCTACCAGCGTGGTGCCATTCACTGCTGTTGTTGGTGGCAACAACATGAACTTTGAGCTGGCAAATCCAGATTTCAACGGAGCGACAGGCGGTAATGCCACGGTGCTCGGTACCACTGGCTATTTCTTTGAACGGGATCCAAATCCAATCAACAGTTGGTACATCATCTATCAGAACGACGGCAATGGTTATGACAGTGCTAACACTGGATTCTTCTTGTTTTTCAAACAGGGTACCATGGGCTTTGCAGATTATCAGTTAGATTTACCGATCGCGAATAGATTGATAGACGTCAATGTCAGCGGCATCAACCAAACTGACGTTTGGGTACAAAACATCAACACTGCAGGCTTGGTGACTGCCAATTGGACCCAGGTACCTAACGTCAATGGTTTCAACGTAATATACAATAGTGTCAACAACAATGTGCGCAATATCTACAGCGTCATTACCAGAGATTTCAACGGTGCTGATCAGATAAGCCTGCGTTTTGCAGATGGTAACTTTGGCACGGTACCGGTTGGTCTGTTGCGTGTATGGTACAGGGTGAGCAACGGGCTGCAGTATCAGATACGCCCAACAGACCTCACCAATCTCAAGTTCAATTTCAGTTACAATGACAATCTGTTTAATACCTATAGCGTGGCATTCAACACCAATCTGCAATATACTGTGGCCAACAGCCAGACCACACAGAGCAATCAGCAGATACAGTTGGCAGCTGAACAGGTTTACTATACCCAAGATCGCATGGTAAATGGCGAGGACTACAACCTATTCCCGCTGCAGAGCAGCCAGGCTTTGAAAGTCAAAGCTCTGAATAGAACCTACAGTGGTCAGAGCCGTTATCTGGACATCAATGATCCCACTGGCACCTATCAGAACATAAACGTGTTTGGCACTGACGGAATACTGTACGAAGAATATGATATAAATGCGCAAGAAGTGGTCATTAACGTGGGTACACCCAATGCTGTGTACGTGATTGACAACATCCAACCTATGATAGATGCCAGCAGCAATGCCACCTTTGCCCAAGCAGCGTTAGAATTGCAGAACTTTTTCTACAAAAACTTCCCAAGGTACACCGCAACAGGTGCATATTGGAACCTTGTTTCGGCCAACACTGGCAGCAGCACCGGCAGCATTGACGTGGGAGGCTTTGCGCAAAGGCTAGGACAATATGCCACGGCAGGCAGCGGTGAAGCCTATATTGCTTCGGGCAGTTTGTTGCAATTCAAGACTCTTAGCAATGTGACAACATGGACCAGCGTGATCAGTGTGGTTGGAGATGGAACTGGTATCAGTAACACAGGAATCACACCAAGTGGTCTTGGTGCAGTCACGCTTAGCACAGTGATTGACGATGTCAGCACGCTGCAAAGTATATGTGCGCCCTGGGAAACCACACTAACTTCATCTGAACAGACAGCTATAGCAGCTGCCATGGACTACAAGCAGACTTTTGGAATAGGTTATTCGCCATTGTATCAGACTTGGTATGTGATAACCAATCCCAATCTCAGCACAGGTCCTGAATTTAACCTACAGAATGCACAAGATACATCTGGTACCAATGCAGATGCCAGCTGGTTGCTCAAGATAATCTACAATACTTCAAGTTGGATAATACAAAGCCGTGCTCAACGTTATGTTTTTGAAAGCGTTGATCAAGTGCGTTTCTATTTCAGCAACAGCGAAAAGACCATCGACAGCAGCACAGGTAAAGTTTTGTATGATTCAGTAACGGTACTGGGAGTCAATCCAGCTCCGCTGCCACCAGCTCCGGCACCAGCTCTGGGACAGGACTATCTGTGGCAGATCTATGGACAGGAGATATATCCAGATGGTTATGCTGATCCGACCAGTGTGCGAGTGACCTTCCAAAGCACACAGGATCCAACCTTGCCTGACAATCCAGATGAGTTTGTGACCATAGTCAATCCAGATGTCACGCCCCCGAGCAAGTATGTGTTCTGGGTGAAATATACCAGCAGCGAAGGCTATCAGTACTACCAACCAATAGACATACCAAACTATCGCATATACAGCGCTCCCAGTGCCGTTCCTTCGCCTCCCAATGGCAATTGGCATCAAGGTGAAGTGGCCTATGTGATCAGTACCAGCGCTTTCCTGCAATACAGCAATGGATCATTGACCGATGTTACTGCAAACTACAAGGTTAGGCTGGGACGCAACAACATCAGCTATCTATGGCAGCACTATGCTGCATATGATCAACGCATCAATCCTGCCATAATGAACATCATAGATATCTACATATTGACAGCTACCTACAATGATAATCTAAGAAATTGGATAGCCATAGGTGGAAGCGCAGATACCGAGCCACAACCGCCAACCATCAGTGATCTCAATGCCACGTTCTCTTATTTTGAACAGTTCAAGATGATGACCGATCAGATAGTGTGGCATCCAGTCACCTATCAGCTGCTGTTTGGTGCACAAGCACAACCAGAATATCAAGTGTTGTTCAAAGTTGTAAAGGTACCTGGTACCAGTAACAGTGATAACGAAGTCAAGAGCTTGGTTAAACAACAGATAGACACCTATTTCTCGTTGGCAAACTGGGATTTTGGGCAGAACTTCTATTTCACAGAAATGGCCACATTCATACAGATGAACCTAGCAACCATAGTGGCAACCATAGTGATGGTGCCGACCAGTGGCAGTGCCAAGTTTGGAGACCTGTTTGAGATCATAGCCAATCCTGATGAGATATTCATCAGCTGTGCTACTGTACAGAACATAGTGATAGTTGGTAGCCTCACTGAGGCACAGCTGGGGATAAACAATGGTTGAAAAGCGTCGCGTAATATCTCTGCTACCTGGTGTTAACCAAACAGAGACTTTGACCAAATTTTTTGCAGCTACAGTTGATCACATGTTCCAGCCAGAGAGCGTGGAATTCCTCAGTGGATACATTGGTAGCAAGCCTGTGTATTACAATCCAAAAACTGATTATTACATTGGTGAACCAACCAAAAGCAGGAACGATTATCAGCTACCTGTGACTGCGCTAAGCAAGAACACCTACAGCGGTTCAGTAACCAATATCATGTTCTATCATGATTATGTAAACAGTTTGCAATTCCAAGGTGCGGTGGTAACCAATCAAAGCAGGCTATTTGAACAAGAATACTACAGCTGGTCACCTCCAATTGATCTGGACAAACTCATTAACTATACCAAATATTACTGGGTGCCCAGCGGACCAAGCCCAATATTGCTGTTGTCTAATACCAATCTATTGGTTGATGCAGTAGGCAAATCTCAATTCACTTATTCTGGTACCTATCAGCTATCAAGCACTGGAGAGATAATCACTGGTGACTTGGTTTTCAGTACCGGATTGGTCATCACTGCGACCAATGACGCTACCAGTTCTATCAATAACGTACCTTACATCATCAACAATGTTGGTCGAGCCATACAGCTGCTGGATCTAGTTGGTTATCGCGATCCTAACTGGGACAATCGCGGATGGGACACACAGGCCTGGGACGGCGATGCTACTATCTATCAAAAAGACTATATGACTCTGGCTAGATGTCCAGATCCCAGCAATCAATGGAGTGCTAACAATCGTTGGTTCCACATAGATGTTTTGATGCAAAGCGGCACTGGTTCTGTTCCTTCCTATCAGACCAGGGCTCAGCGACCAATCATTGAATTCAGCGCCAATCTGCAGTTGTATAACAGCGGATTCAGGGGTCGTGCCAATGCCTCATTTGTTTTATCAAATGTGCCCGATGTATTCGCTGCTATAGTTGGTCAATCCAGATATTCAATCAACGGCATTGAACTGATAGATGGTCAGACCATACTGGTCACTGGTGACAGCGACCCCTTGGTTAACAACAGGGTGTACCAAGTTGGAGGACTGTCAACCCTTGGAGTGATCACTCTCACAGAAGTTGGAGGACCGCCAGTTTACGGTGATGCTATTTTGGTTGAATTTGGTACTCTAATGGTGAACAGCGTGTCATACACTGCCAACGTGCAGTATTGGTATAACGGCGCTGCATGGATCGAGGCTCAGCAGAAAGTGTTGTATGCTGCACCGTTGTTCAATCTCTATGATTATGACGGCAATTATCTGGCAGATCCCAGTGTCTATCCCGGCAGCACGTTTACAGGCAATGCCATATTCACCTATCAAACTGACATTTATGCAAGCATAGACAGTGAGTTAGGCTTGGCACCATTGCTGGATCAGTTCGGAGATTATGTGTTTAACAATACCATAGTCAGCCAGACCTATACATATCAGTACAACACTTCTACTACCACGGCAATACAGGGCTTTGCCTATTACAGAGACAACTCTACACCGGTGCCTGAATTCAATAACCAATGGTATAAATCACCTCAACCTAGCAGGCAGTATATTGTGAATGATTTCACAGTAAACATACCCACTTACAGCTTCACCATAGACCAAGTACCTGATGATAATCTTGGGCTCTTTCCCAGCATCTATGTGACTATTATACAAGATCAATCAGGTGTGTTGCTGACCAATGGTGTTGACTACACAGTATCCAACAACATAGTAAGCCTTAAAACACCTGCTACAGCCGGTCAGCGTGTGTTGATACGCAGCTGGAGCAGAGGAGCTCCAATACATCTCACTGGTTATTATGAGTTACCGCCCAATCTCACAGCCAATGCAAACAATGAGCAGGTAGTTACCATCAGCCAAAGCCAATTTGCCCAACAATTTGAGAGCATCATATTGAACCAGCCGGGCCTGATAGGATCACCGCTGGGCAATAACAATTATCGCGATACTCCACAGATATTGGGCCTTGGACAGTTCATTCTTCAGCACAAAGCTCCTTTGATCAAACCAATGGTTCTGAGCAGCGGCAACATCACCGTTGGCATCAACACCGTGATGAACAACACAGAGCCCATGCAAGCCATGCAGTTTGCGCAGAACCAATACACGCGATTTTACAACAGGTTCATACAAACACTGTTCACTTTGAGCGCCAATGGTTATACTGCAGCGCAGAGTCCACAGACTTGGGTGAGCACTGCATTAACGCAGATCAATCTTGGTAAGAACCCTACCAGTCCTTGGGCCAACAGCGGCATAGATGGTCCTCAGGCAGGCTACACATATCTGCGCAGCACTGCTCCTACCTATGTGCCGCCAACTGGTACACGATTGGGCGTGAGCAAGGCATACATGCCAATGGTATATTATGAACCATTGACCGTGGGTTACAACTTGGTCATACAGTGTCACGATGGTGCACGTTTCGTGATGGCCAAGGATGATCTGCCGCTAGGCACTATAGAATACGGATTAACCAGCACCAGCGATCCGCTGTTGTTAACCAGTCCCGTGGCCGCAGCATGGCTGCAGTGGGAATTGGATCTTTTCAACAACATGCCTGATGCCTACAGCAATCCTCAAGCTATGATGGCCATGGACATCGTGGCATACACGCCCGGCAAGTGGAGAAGCAGTGATTACACACTGGCAGAATACCTTCAGGTCACTTATCCAATGTTTGATCGGTGGGTAATCAGCAATCAAGTTGATTATCGTGCCAACACCACTTATGATCCTGCCGATCCGTTCACTTGGAATTATTCAGCTTTGCGTGATAAGAATGGTCAATCAGTGCCAGGCTATTGGCAGGGCATATATCGTTGGTTCTATGACACAGATCGTCCTCACTTGGCACCATGGGAAATGCTGGGCTTCAGCCAACAGCCCCCATGGTGGACTGAAGAATACGGCCCTGCACCATATACCAGCGGCAATACCTACATGTGGAATGATCTCGCTGCTGGATTGATACGACAAGGTCCGCGAGCGGGAATATACCTGCCAGGTGTGCGTCCTGGTTTGTTAAGTTGTATACCTGTAGACGCACAGGGTAGCCTGTTACCTCCAATATTGGCTGGCACAGTGGTAGGACAGCCTAGCCAAGCACAGGCTTCTGCTGCATGGGTATTTGGCGACGGTAGTCCAATAGAATCAGTATGGATCTACAGTAACGACTATAGCTTTGTAATTGCGCAATATAGCTATCTGATGAAACCTGCGCAATTCATAGAATACAACTGGGACACTTTGCGCCAGCTCACAGTGTTTCCGCAGCAAGAGACCAGCCAGAGCATTTACATTGACACCTATAACAGGCGTTCGAACGCTGATCTCTATGTGCATCGAGAGAATCCCAGTGCCATTGGCGGCAACATCAATGTTCCAAACGAAAGCACTCTAACCTACTATGGTAGCGGTGGTATACAGCACTGGATAACAGAATATGTGGTGAGCCAAAACCTTAATGTCACGCAATATTTTGGCAGCATAGTTAGAGGCACAACTGCACAGTTGGCCCATCAAGCTGGCGGATTCGTGGCCAGTAACCTCTATCTCACAGCAGACAGCTTTGGTCAAATAGGCTACACCAGCCAGATAATACCAAGTGAAAATGTGCACACTTATCTGTACAAAAGCGCTAGCATACGAGAAGTTTTTTACAGTGGGGCGATCATCACGCAGGTCAATGGCGGATGGCGAGTGGTAGGCTATGATAGCATAAACCAATTCTTCCTTATCATTCCCAGCAATCTCAATGGTGCTAAGACTACTGTGGTAGTGGGGTCTGACAAAGTATTTTGGTACAAGGTAGGAGTAGATGCAGCGCAGGAAGTGCCATACGGTACTGTGTTCACTACCAAACAAGCAGTATTTGATTTCTTGGTAAGCCTGCAAAGATACCAGGAATACCAAGGATTCGTGTTTGATCAGTTGAACGTTGAAAATAACACGACACTGGACTGGGTTCAAAGTGGAAAAGAGTTCCTATTTTGGAGCCAGGGCAACTGGGCAAATGGCAATTTCATTGCACTTAGCCCGCTAGCACTTAATGTGAAGTATCATCAAACCTTTGGCAGCGTGCAGTTTGTCAATGCTATCATTGGCGGCACCTATCCGATACTAGACAAGATAGGAGCTAGGATAGACGGTGTGAATCTCACGGTCCTTAGATATGATGACACCATCACGGTAACTCCAACTGGGACACAAAATATCTACGGTATGAGATTGTTTGCCAACACCATAGAAAGCGTGTTGGTCATTAACAACTTAACCAGCTTCAACGATACGGTATACGATCCACTCTACAATCTTTACCAACCACGCCTCAAGCTGTTTGCCTATAGGACCAATGATTGGGATGGACGTGTTGATGCCCCTGGTTATTTCCTCTATCAGAGTGGTACTGATAACCAATGGACTTTGGTCACCAATTTTGAAAAGACAGCCAGCGATTTCACCAAATATTACAACATAGATCAGCCAAAGAATTACACCAGCATTGATCCGATTACAGGCAATCTAGTACTGAACGAAACCACCTTAGCTGCAGTGGATGTACAGGTCATCAGTGACATGGCCAAACATCAGATTGGTTATCAACATCGACCATATCTGGCCAATCTACTGTTGGAAGAAAGCACAGAGTTCCAATTCTATCAGGGTTTCATTAAACAGAAGGGAACTCAAAGTTCATTTAATGCGCTGCTGCGCAATGCAGCTATATCACCTCCGCCCAGTCTCTATGAATATTATGAAGAATATGCATTGAGAACTGCAAGGTTTGGCAGCACGGCTCTGAACACTAGCATTGATTTCATCATTCCTCAGAACCAATATCGCAATGATCCTCAACAGATACAAGTTTTTGGGGTGCAGAGCACCGATAAAGAATTCAGCAGTGTTATTACTTTGATACCCAATGATCCGTTGATATTGGTACCACCAATCAGTTACAGCAGCGAGAATGATCCGCTTTTCCCCTTAATGAACACTACTGTGCCAAATTTCAACAGCGATCTGCCCACAGCAGGATATGTGCTGGTCGGTGAAACCACTTTTACCATTGCCAATGCTACAGTGTTAAGCACGTTCTGGGAAAGCCAAAATGCTGCTGGAAATCCCATAGTCAACGGCGACACAGTTTGGCAGTTCATCACAGAGAAACAGACCTGGGATGTTTGGAAGTTCAGCACAGCAAACGTCAACATCATCAACACCACACCCAGCATCTCCACAGGACAGCCGACTGTGATCAACTGCAGCGGCAATGTTGGATTAAAATCAGGCGATGTGATCGTGTTAGATGGAATCAGCAATGTCAGTGCTCTGCAAGGAACGTTCACTGTAGGTAACATAGTTGGTGGCGGAAACAGCTTCACAGTGGGCGTGAACACCTTCACAATTGGTGCTGGCGGTAACGTCACAGCTTATAAGTCCACTCGCTTTGCTACTAACTATGAGCGAGATCTCTATCCGCCATTGAACGGTTGGCAAGAAGGTGACATTGCCTATGTGGATAAAACCGGCTATGGTATCAATGGTTGGACGGTATATCTGCGCTTAAATCACCAGTGGATGCCGCAGCGCAGCCAAACCTATGATGTCAATGCTAACCTAATGCTGCAAGGCAAGCTCTACAGCCAGAGCCAAGGCACTGTGTATGCATATCTGGAATATTATGATCCTGCCAAGGGTTTCATCCCCAGTGAAGCACGCAAGAATCTGGATCGCATCAGCATCTATGATCCTGCCAGCTATAACTCGGGTAACGTGGAAATATATCCGTTGAATGCCACACGAGCATGGGGACCCGAGCATGTGGGCGAGACCTGGTGGAACCTATCCAGCGTGAGATACTATGATTACGAGATCAGTGACAACAGCTATCGTTGGCAGCATTGGGGACAGATAGCGCCAGGTACCTCAGTGGATGTGTATGAATGGGTAGAAAGTCCTGTAAGCCCCGACATGTGGGCTACCTATGTGGCTAATGGCACCAGTTTTGCACAATATGGCTACAATTACACTCCAACTGGATTCGTTTTGAACAGCAATGATCCTGCATACACCACGCTGACTGAATATACCACATCGGCCAATGTGCCAATCACACGCTACTATTTCTGGGTAGGCAATGCAACCACACTGCCGTTGCCAACCGGACGAACCATTAGCACACTGCAGATCAGAGATATCATATCCAATCCTACCGGTTATGGGGTGCGATGGTATGCAGCCATAGACAGCCGCACGATTTTGGTCAGCGGTGTGGGAAGGTATCTCAGCGGTACCGACACTGTGTTAAGCTTGCTGTACACGCACGAAGCCAACAATCAGATTGATTACAAGCAATATGATCTGCTGCGACCAAACGATCCTGACAGCCTGCCCAGTAATTTCTTCTGGAACAAATTGCAGGATAGCCTCACAGGCAAAGATGGCGAAGGTCAGAACGTGCCTGATCCCTACCTCAGCGAAATCATGCGATACGGCACTCTGATACGTCCGCGCCAAAGCTGGTTCAAGTATCGCCCCATAGCAGCCGAAACCTATGTAGCCGAAGCCAACAAACTACTGGGGACCATATTGTTAGTTCCAGACATCAATCGCAGTAATTGGGTGGATTATTTCTATACAGCCGAAGCGGCTCCTAGTGCAGACTACACGGTTGGTACCATCAGCAGCAGGAACGCACTGGGTGGTAACATACCCAATCTCAGCACTGTGTTGGTGCTAGGCGGTGCTGATACCAACAATCTCTGGAAGCTGTATCAATATCAGTTCAATGGTGGAAACTATCTGTGGACAGAGCTTGCTGTGCAGGCCTACAACACACCAAACTATTGGTACTATGTAGATTGGTATCTGCCAGACAGCGGAGTGACCAGCCTTACCATACCAAACTACGTGGTACAGAACGACAACGACAGAGCACAATATGCAGGAGTGAATGGCACCATTGTCAAGGTTTTGAACCGAGGTGATGGCTATTGGGCTCTTTATAAATGGGTCGGTAGCACTTTAGGCACATGGGCCACTGTGGGTTATCAAAACGGCACCATACAGATCAGCACAGGTGTGTACGATGGCAGCATCAACACCATGCTGTTTGGCACCACACCGTTTGACAGCACCGGCTTCGACATCTTCCCGCATGTGGAATTTGCCAGCATGATACAAGGTTTGGTAAAGGTGATATTTGCTAACCCAAATCCTGCCATACCTGGCGAGAGCGTGTACCTAAACCAACTGTTCTTCACTATGATCAACTACGTGTTAGTGGAGCAGGGTTTCGTGGATTGGTTGTTCAAGACCAGCTTCATATACCTTCGCGGATTCAATCTTCCTCTGAGCACCAGCCAGCTCTATCAACCTGATTACAGCGATGCTCTGCTAGCCTATCTCAATGAAGTTAAACCTTATCATGCCAAGGTTCGTGCCTTTGTGACTCAGCGCACATGGCAGGACAACGCTGTGGTTTACACCACAGACTTTGACAATGAAGCAGCTGGTACCACCAGCAATCTAGCTTGGCAGCAGAACTATCTCACAAATCCTGAATTGATCAGGACTCTGAAGATCAGCCTGTTGTTTGATCGGGTGGCCAGCAACAGCGTGGGTTGGGCCAGCAAGACATGGAGCGTGCTTGGCTGGGAGTTTGAAAACACTACATACGGAGAACCAACCTGGGGTGCGTTTACTCGCATCAGAGATTTCTATGCGCCCACGGCAGACATGATACGCAAGGATGATCCTAACCTCATTCCAAACAGCGACTATCGCGGCATCATAATGGATGCACTGGGATTCCGTTTCGGACCAGGTTGGGACTTCATGCCCTGGGATTCACCCACAGGATTTGATGCTGATCAAGCTTCATTCACCAACTATCTTGACATCATAGTCCAAGGCGGACTGGCACCAGTCTACGACAAGTTCTATGGTACTGGTATCAAGCGCACATTCCAGCTCAGCAACATACCTCAGAGCCCACAAACACCGGTGGTCTGGGCCAACGGTATGCTGCAACAGTATGGAGTTGATTGGATCATACCAAATTGGGTAACTGATCTGCTGTTGGCAGCTGGCGGATCTGG
>TBL_comb47_HYPODRAFT_10004053_pt1 | contig 16992 bp, 21 predicted proteins | sample TroBogypolimnion_40_FD_10682 | JGI IMG/M metagenome (IMG submission 10682)
AATGTCACCACTTTGCCAACCACCACGATTACTTCTTTGTCTTCCTTTTGGATCCATTTTAGTAATCTTATCGCACAATCTATAAAGAAGATCATTATTAATCTTTAATTGTTCCATCCATACTGGTTGTGGAAATAATAAGTCACATTGCATTACCAAATATCCTTTTGTCTACCGATGACATATTTGTTTTCTTGGTTAAGAGTCCATATCTTACCAGTCAAAAATACTCTATAATCGTCAGAAGTATAAAATGGATACATAATATTCTTCATATATCCAGGATACATGAGCATAGTTCCTTCGATTGATTTATTCAAATCAATACAATGCGACATAATTCCAGCATTTAATGTGTTATAAATGAATTCCCATTTAGATGCAAATTGAGTTCCGTTTTCAAAAACTTCAGACATTCTATGTTCATCTTGAGATTCATATGGAATTTGCATAAACAAAACCCATTCTAAAGAATGATTGCTATTATAATCTGAAGATCTAAATTCATATTTCTTCTGTAGATTTATTTTAGAAACTTTGCTTGCTTTTAAAGTTGGAGCAAATGTTCCACAATCTGACATAAATTTATATTTTAAAAGATACTCATGCGAAACAGCATAAATGAAATTCTCAAGTTTTGCAGGAATCATGTAGGTGTATTGACTTTCAACTACATCTTTCTTATTACTGTTAATAAGAACTTCTATATCTGTTTTTGTTTCATGGAAAATATTACCAAACACTTGAGCTTTGATTATTCCAGGATTATAAAGATCTATTTGCTGATATTGTTCTTGTGATTGACAGTTCATTTTAAAACCCTCACATTACCAGCAATTGAAATTCTATAATCATCAGAAGTATAAAATGGATAAACTTGATGCAACATATATGCAGGAAACATAATCAATGTTCCTTCCCAAGTTTTATCTATTTTAAGACCTTGTCTGCAAAGTTCACCATCAACTTTAGAATAAACAAATTCAAAAAGAGGATTTGGTGGAATAACAATTTTATCATTTGGTTGTTTTAATTCTTCTTCAATATCATAAGGAATTTGAAGATAGAGAATATAAACAACAGCATCACTATGACAATGTAATTTATTAAATTGATATTTCTTTTGATAATTCACCCATGCGTTTCTAGAAACAGCAAATGTTTTGTCAGGATGAAAATTAAATCTTTTAGTGTATTCAGAAAACATATCTGAAAGCACTTTAGTGAAGCCAGTATCAATTTTAAAATTCAAATCAGGATTTGAACCGCTGAATGAAAACTCATGCAGTTTTAATTCTTTTAATGATTCTTCTGGATTTATTTGCGCATACATGTTGCGCTTAATCTCATCTAGAAGTTCATTTTCAACTTTAGTTAAAAGAACTCCAGGATTATGCAACTTAACTTCTTCAATATTGATCATAATGCTCCACTAATAATTTGGCGGATGGTATAGGATTCGAACCTATGCGCCCCGAAGGACGAGAGTTTAGCAAACTCTTGCAATAACCGCTCTGCCAACCATCCGAAAATTGGAGCGGAGTAAGGGAATCGAACCCTCCGCTTCAGCTTGGAAGGCTGAGGTATTACCACTATACGAACTCCGCATTGTAAAAACTTGGCACCTCGCGAGAGAATCGAACTCCCATCATTGGTTTTGGAGACCAAGGTAATGCCATTATACGAGCGAGGCACAATTGGTGCGAGTGGTGGGACTCGAACCCACAATCCTCTCAGCGTCAGATCTTAAGTCTGATGCGGCTACCAATTACGCCACACTCGCGAAAACTGGTCTCGATGGTGGGATTTGAACTCACGACCTTCTGCTCCCAAAGCAGACGTTCTAACCAGACTGAACTACACCGAGAAATCTATCAATAAATGGTTGAATCTCATGTTTATATCTACTATTATATATGTTATCAATAAAAAAGTCAAGTGAGAATTTAATCCCACTTGACTTCTATTCCATAGTCAATATGGGATTACTTGAATGAGTGGGTTACACCAACCAACCAAGTGTTGTAATTGCTATCGCCACGCTCACGTGCGTACTTAACAACTACTGCGTTTTTAGCTGGCAACTTAACAGAAGCTGACACGCTATTTTCTACAGTACGATAAAGATCTGAACCTACTTCGTGTTCATGCTTTTCGCCAAATGGAGAACGAAGACGACTTGCTAACTTAAGATCAACAAGATTTGCAACGTTATATTTCAAACCACCTTCAACAACATAATAGTCGAAATTGATAGTTTGTTTGCTCTTGTAACCAACCGCACCAGAAACGAAAGGTGTTACACCTGCTACTGTTACAACATCAAGAGCTGCCTTACCTTGGAACAACCCTTGATGTCCTGCTGGATCATGAACAACTTCATCTTCCATGCGACCTTCAAGTGACAATTTACCACTCTTTACACCAGCAAAAGCACCATATACATCATGCTTTTCTGCAACGTCTGCTGTAGCAGCAGTATTCAATTTTTGTTTTTCAGCAAAATCGAAACCTTCATAATATGATGTTTCTGCAACTGCTGCTGAAGAAACTGTCAATGCTGCGCTAACAGCCAAACCTAAAATTACATTCTTCATTATTGTTACCTTTGTTACCTAACATTGTCACACCGTTTAGTGTGTCATTTATTTATGACTCATTAAACGATTTTAATAAAACATTAATATGGTGCTCCCTGTAGGATTCGAACCTACACTCCGCGAATTATGAGTTCGACGCTTTGACCATTAAGCTAAAGGAGCAAATTGGTGAGACCAGTGAGGCTCGAACTCACAACTTACTGGTTAAAAGCCAGTTACTCTACCAATTGAGTTATGGTCCCATTTTATCATATAGAAGCACACACTATAGAATCCGCACTCAACTTAGGATTCAGTCGGTATTGAAAACAACTATTGATTCATTGTTTTCTATGTTCGCTCCGCTGTATGTGCTTTTATATAATAAATGGTGGGTAGCCAGGGAGTCGAACCCCGTATGCCAGAGGCGGCTGATTTACAGTCAGCTGCAGTCACCAATGCTGCTCGCTACCCAAGAAACAAAGAGCGCAAACGAGTTGCGCTCTTATAATGCTTAGGGTTGAGATTACACCCTTTATGTTGGCACTTCAAACATTATAGTAAACCTTGCGAGTCTACCTTCTTTTGATATCCACTAAAACCATATTGCTATGTATTCTAGTACACCAACAGTATCGCCGTTTTAAGTCAGGCAGTCGACTTGACGTTGTTAGATATTCTACACTCTCACTTCCGTTGACCTTGCGAGCCATTAACAGTTGCTACACCGCTACGAAACTTCATTTATAAACTGCTTTCACCTTGCGAGTTACGACAGGCTTGATTGTGTTGCCACTCAAGCATTAGATACCTTTCACTAACAACCGAGGCAGACTTTGCATTTTTATTTGCAATGGCAGGAATCGAACCTGCAATCTACACCTTACAATGGTGTTGCTTTACCGTTAAGCAACGTCGCAACCTACGATGATGTGCTGCCTCAGTTGCTGAATGAAGTTTTGCTCCACCCAATACAACACACCAAGTACTCTTCGTCTTGCGGACTACTAAGTCGTTCTTCGCGATTCATGGTGATCTTTAAATTACCACAAACCACTAAAACTGCAGTATAACCCTTAAGTGCAACCTCTCGGATACAACCACTACTCTTTCTCATACCTGTTCGTAAGTTGGTTTTGTTGTGAGGTCGACACCACTCGTTACTCTCTGTCTGCCTGTCTTGCCCTTTCGGGAACATGAACAGACATTCTTTCCACAACACTTACTTCGCAGTTACATCCACCAGTTTTATTAGTGAACGCTGGGTCGCCCCAGTGAGCAAGCTTGCATAGATGAACTTATTTCTAAGCGCAGTCCTGTAGGAGGATTCTGCTTTGGGTGTCTCACGACACTTATTCTAATGAGGCTATGCCCCCATTAATTCATCAATCTATATATCCATTATACTAAAGTTTTCTGAAAAAGTAAAGTCAAAAAACTTTAGTATAATCAATAAGTTAGGGAGGTCGTTATGGACAGTAATAACCCTACTGCCTTTTGCTTTTAACAGCCATTCTTATACAGAGGCAGTGCGCACTGTTTACTCTGTTTTCGTTTGGCATAACAGTGTAGTGTTTAGTTGCAACCATTGACACCATTGACTGTGCATTATCCAGGTGAACACTGAAGTTTTCCGACCATAGACATTAAAACTTATTTGCTTCGTCTGCTCTTACCAGTAATTGGATTCTTAACAGAACGAGCATGAGAAACCTTACCAGTTTTCTTATTAATAGTGGTTGTAGTTTTTACACCACCAGCCCACTTACGAGTACTTCTTTCAAAAAGACTTCCCATATAAAATTCCTTTATGTTAATGCATTCTCTCCAGCGGTGGTAACTATAGTGTCTGAGTCGGGCATTCCATGCCTTGTCTTTCGACCGCTCGACTCACTCAACTCCTACACCTTCCATCCACTCTCGACCTAGAGAGACTTTCGTGTTGCTAACGCCAGTTATTGGCTTGACTGGAACCGTCCCATGGATGTCACTCCATTTCTCTATCGTGTGGGCACACTAGCCGCTAACTATACGGCATGTATTTGGTGGAGATGGACGGGATCGAACCGACGACATTTAGCTTGCAAAGCTAACGCTCTCCCAACTGAGCTACATCCCCATAATCTTATTAACTTAAAAGCATTATAGACAAGTTATTTATAAATGTCAAGCCTTTTGTAAAAAATGTTTAAATTATTTACCCATTTTAGTTTTAACGTAGATTGCTATGTCTAAAAAGACAGCCATAGCAACTTCTAATGGCATTGCCATTGCTACAATAGTAGAAAACATATATTATTCCTTATTTTTTAGTGATAGTGTTCGGTTTCGTATTGGCTTACATATTGGTCAAACTTATCGTAAAACCAATTCATTATTCGGCAAGCCACATAAATCACAGCCATTATGCTTGTAATGTACAATCCTGTCATCATAATTACTTGCCCTTAACTGTTGTCAAATCAAAATCTTTCAACTGCTCGCTTAACACTTTGGTTAAGTTAGTTGCTACACTGTAGATAGACTTAAAGTATTCGCCATTGGCTACTGCTAAATCTTCTAAGTTCTTACGAACATCTGTGTTTGGAACATAGACAAACATGTGTTTGGCTGCATCAACTGTTTTATCAATTACATTTTCAAAAGTATACATTTCAATCTCCTTGTTTTGGTATGTACGGTTTAGAAACCCATTCAACTTCATCATCAGTCATAGGTTGCCAGTAAATATTATACATTTTATAATCCTTTTCTAAAGTAGTCTTGTGCGTAAAACTCTACTTCTGCTAAGTTAGTAGGTTTTTTAGACTCTATATAAAGTTCTAAATTAGTTGGGTTGTTACTTTTTAACCAAACTTTGATTTTTTGTAAAAACTTGTTTAACATATCCAACCCCTTTACTGAATGTATATATTACTGCGCTGCAACATATATATACACATATTATTGCATTGCACAAGAAATTGCAATGTAATTGGGTAAACGCCCGGTTCTGACTCCCTTACGGTTTTATGCCCCGGTTCCGCCCGTTTACAGCATGTTTAAAGTGCGCTGCAAGGACCTCGTTTCCTTATATCACACTACAAAAAAAGAAACCCCGAAGATTTTTAGTTTTCGGGGTTTAGATAAAAAATTTTGTTGACAAACTTTTACACTATCCCCGTACACCCTTTACTATCTTCTGTGCCGCGAATATTAAAATACATAGGCGCAGGTGATGCTATGAGTGTGGCTACCCATAAATTATGTTGTTGCGATGTATAGTTAATGTTCATCATAGTGACTTTATTTATCCCTGTTGTAAAATAAGTGTTCAATATACATGTTTTTTATTAATTTATCAAAGTTTTGTTACCCTATAAATAAAATTATGGATTATAGTGCATTTTCACAGGGACAAATTTTTAGTAAAATTTGGTTATGTGAGGAGTTAGAACCTCACATACAAGAGAAATCTAGGGTTGCTATCTTAGGTAGCTGGTACAACACATTAGGGTTTATGTTAATGGTTAGAAGACCTAATCACTATAGTGAAATATTAGGTGTAGATATTGATAATGTTGCTATTGAATTAGCAGAAAAACTTTGTCATACTTGGACTATTGGGAGTAATCCAATAATCAAACATATAAATGCAAATGCTAATGATATAGATATAAAAGATTATAATGTAGTTATTAACTGTAGTGCTGAACACATGGAATCAGATTTATGGTATGATAACATTGCACCAAACACGATTGTTTGTTTACAGTCCACTAATTTGAATATTACTGATGATCCATGGAAAATCATTAATCCTAATACTACATTAGATGAATTCGCCGCCAAGTATCAATTTTCACATACTTACTTCAAAAATGAAAAAGTATTTGATTACGATACTTGGGGCTATTCACGCTATATGCTTATTGGTATAAAGTAATTAACCCAATGGTGCAATTTTACCAACAGCATTAATTACAGCAGCGATTTTTGCAACGTGTTGTAACTCAGCTACAGACATACCTTCTTTCTTGAGTAAGTCGTAGTGACTTTTAACACAAAAATGACATTTACCTACAATGCTAGCACATAATGCGTACATTTCAAATTTTTTCTTTGAAACGCCTGCATTGTTAGAATAAGCAGTCATACGTAAGCCTGCTGGCAAACCTTTAAGATTTTCATCATCTGCCATTTCAACAAATGGATAATAAACATTATTCATGCCCATTAAACTACTTGCTGTTTTAGCAGCATCACAATCTGCAGGGTTGGCTTCTAATACTTCACTCTGCATAATTGCCATTGCAAGACCGCCGTTGTTTGCACTTAATGCTGCTGCTAACGCACAAGCATGTGTGTCAACAGGATCAAGTGGACTACGATTAATCACACTATCTAAATTTAATTTAATATCCTTGCTGTATTCAGGGATACTACTTTTTACCATATCTACCCAATTCATTTCTTCTCTCCTGTACATTTTGGACAATGATACTTTTTCAAGTATTCAAATTGTTCACGGAAACTCATTAGAGTGTTGCTCCGCCAATAGCACGATTACATGGGCATAGTTCGCCAGTTTGCAATGCGTCTAATACACGCAATGCCTCATCTGGGTTACGACCAACATCTAAATTGTTTACTGTAACATGTTGAATTACATTGTTTGGATCAACAATGAATGTAGCGCGGAGAGCAGCACCTGCTGGGGCATAGAATACTCCCAATTGATTGACTAAACTCAATTCACCCCTTTGTGTGTCTGCGAATTGATTATGAGTGATTAATTTTAGTTCAGGGTGGCTACTTTGCCAGGCTGTTTTACAGAACTCATTATCTGTTGATCCTGTTAGTAATACAGCATCACGATCAATAAAATCTTGATTCAATTTGTCATACGCTACAATTTCTGTGGGGCAAACAAAAGTTTGGTCCTTGGGGTAAAACACGATGACCTTCCACTTGCCTTCGAAACTTGTTTCATCAATAGTAAAAAACGCATCATCTGGTTGTCCTGGCTTTACACCAGTGATTGTAAAATGTTCTAACTTATCACCAACTGTTTTCATAACTTTCTCCTTTTATGTTGAAAACTTAGATCGACCAAAACTATTAAAATTTAAAATTCAATTTGATTTTTCTATCAATCTATAATACTAATTTATCATAAAAAATATGTAAAATCAATGAAATTTTGCTGGTTTTCCATGAATTGTTTCTATAAGACTTATAGATATTAGCTATTGAATTGAAGGTATAAAACATAAAACACAATACACATTACCATAAATTTAAGTATATTGTTAAAAGAAAACACATTCTTTGGTGTGTTTATCTTTGTTGTTAATTTTTTCATTTTGGTCTATTTTTTTGTGTATATGGATTGGATAGCTTATTAATTATTTCTTGTTCTTTTTGTCTATTGTGTTTTTTGGCAATAATTTCTTTTATTAAATTTAAACCACTATCTTTCTTTTTAAAGTTATATCCAGTCATTGTCGTCCTCTATTACTATCCATCCTAATTTAAGTAAGTCTTCACGTATCTCATCTGTGACTACAGATTCTCCAACGTGTTTGTTCTCAGGAGAATCAATATCTTTGATACCACTACAGTACCAATCTATGTAATCACCTTCTTGACGCATATTTGCTATAATGCCACCTGCACTACGCCAACTACAACTCCAACGTTCTTCTTTTAAGATTGGCCATACATCGTTTTTTTGAAATTGATTATTACACATGGCAGCATAAAGATTTTGAGCGTAATCTTCGCTGTTGCGTACTTTCTCTAATATCCAATCAGTTGTGCGTAAATCATATTCTAAATTGTTTACTTGATTTTCTGGATTATTGATCCATATATCCCGTTCACGCCTAGAATTTTCCATATAATCAAGATAATCCTGACTAGGTTCTAGGCCTTTTTCAGTTCGAGATTTTATGTGTGCTTCCTGACTAAACCTGCCGCGATCAGGGCTTTTACTTATTTGTTTCATTTAAAAAATATCAGTGCCATTAATATAGCCTGCCCCAGAAAGCCAAAGCCAATAATTGCTATGCTTGTAAAATCACGTTTCATTATAGACTTTACAAACAATAATCCTAATGCTGCCCAAACAATTAACACCATGTCAATACTTGGGGTTTTATCTGTTAATCCTGCTAATAAACTTAACATTGTTGGTACCGTTGCTGCGTGTAATGCTATAAGACTTGCCCATTCAATTCCATTGATACTTACATGAGTAACTTTGGTTTTAAAATCAGTAAACAAGTGTTCAAAAAATGCTCTAACTTTTTCCATAATTATCCTTCATAAAAAACATGATGTCCAATACTAGCAATCTTTTTTAAATGCCAATTTGGATTAATATAATCCGCATGATAATAAAGTGCTGTATTTAAATCTTCTAATCTAAAACCTTCTAAATATACCTTTTTAGCGACAGCATAACTTTCTTTATACATTTCATTATTAATTGGAACTTTAGCGTTTTCACAATGCCAACTAAACTGACAAACAATGTATCCCATAAATGTAGATTTTTGATATACAACATCGCAAATCTTATTACCAAATCTATGTGAACTGTCGTTAGCACGATTAATTGTTACTTGTGCTACCGCTACTTTGCCTTCAAAAGGTTCTGTTCCAGCTTCTTTATACACATTCATAGCTAGACAATCAAGTTGTTTGGTTACAACTTCACTAGTATCACCTTCCATAGTTGTTTTTTGATTACGTAACATTTCAAATCTATGGCTTGTTATGTGACTTACCAAACAAACAGTAAGACAAGTTCCTAACAATAAAACCATAGTCTTTAGAATTGTTTCCATTTTCTACCTCCTATGTACCTTAAAATTTTAAGGTGTAAAACATTCTATCATATCAAATGATATAATAAAACAAAATTGGTAATTAAGCTACCCAACAATCACAATTGCATTCTATTACATGATCAATAGCTTGAGGAATACTATATGTAGCAGGTGATAATGTGCTAGATGTGTATCCTGTGTTTAATAAAGTGGGTAAAGTATTGGCTGCTGCTAATCCATTTACTATTGGTAACGGTGTAGCAGTTCCAACTATTGTTAAATTTTTGGGTGCTGTATCACTATATGATGCAATTGGTGCAGGTGGGGTTGGTTGTGTTGGGTACGCTGCTGTTACTCCAGGTTCAGCTCCTAGCATCAACGCTGCAATTTGTGAATCTGTTGGAGTATCAGGTATATTGTTAGTTAACGGTATTCCAACTTGTTGTAATCTTGCTTGGTTTCTATCTTGTCGCATAGCACCAATTATACTTTGTCCACCTGTGAAATTTAAATCAGATATATTTTCTAATGTTTGTGCTGCCATGTGTGGTAGAGTTTCTAACGCAAAAGAAGGTATAGAATCAGTAAACACATATAATGCAGTTGGGTAAATATTTAAAAAGTTATTGCGCGGAATTGGTACAGGAGATATTGCAATATATCTAACACGTTGTTCTTGTTTAAGTGCAGTACCGGTTATGTTATAATTTGTATTTAATGTATTAGCCGCATTAAAATTGTCTGTACTGGCTACTGATATGGCGATAATTTCTGTGTCAGCTTGTGTAATATAATCTTGTACAACTGCGTCCATACCTATGCCTGCACCAGTCCAACCTGTAGTACTATATGTTGTGTTAGTTCCACCTGTTGCTACACTTCCATCAGTATTAACAGCTAATACAGCAGTAGGTGGTGCTTGAATGTGTGTTGTAGTTGTACCTGGATTGCCTGTCTGTGTTCCAGGATCAGTAATTGTAAATCCTGTTACTTTTCCATATGTTGTTAAATCATTTGGATCAGTACCTATAATTGCTGTAGCAGTAGCACTAAAACTATTACTACCTGTTACAGTTACAGTTGGGGCTGGGGCAGTACCTCTTCCATATCCACCACTTGGATTATTGATCGTAAATCCTGTAAGACTATAATTACCACCTGATAATGTTATTGTTGCTGTTGCTGTAGCTTGTTGCCAATTAACAGCAAGATATAATTGTTGATAAATGTTTGTTAATTTTGTAGTTTGTAATTGTTGAATACCATTTTGTATATCTTGTAATGGGTAAGGTAGTCCAGACATACAACCAAAGAAATTTGACATTGTATATGTACCATATATACCGCCACCTAATGCTATGTTGCCCAATGCAGTTACTGCTAATTGTACATCGGTGGGTACATCAGTACCATTAACAAGAGGTAAGTTTTGCACGGTCTCTCCTGAGAAAACTACTTGTGCAAATTTTTGTAAATCAACTTGATTAATGTTATTGATCTGTTGCATAGCGGTAGCAAAGGCACCTGCCAATACTCTTTGATCATCAGGAAGAATTCCTTGTAAATAAGTTCCATATCCGCCAGTTGGTATTTGAAAATTAAGTGCGTCTGCCATATTAATTTGCCGCCGTTGGTGTTATATATCCAAGTCTTGGAGGACCTATTCCTGCGTTGACTGCTACCGCTGCTGCTTGTGTAACAGGAGTAGAAGGTATTATTACTGGTTCTACTGGTAATGCAACTGGTGGGGGAGCAGGCGGCACAACTGGTGCAACTTGTGCTACTACAGCAGGAGCAATAAGTTGTGGATTTAATTGTTCTTCTATAAACAACAAATAATATGTTTTGCTATTTGTAGGTCCAGGTGTTGTGTTATAGATTGGTACGGTTAATGTTGTGTAACTTATTGGAAATAGTTTTTTAACATTTAATAGATCAGCTAATGATGTTAATCCCTTTGTTAAACACTGTAACGGGACTAATATTTCAGAAAGATCAGCCCCTTGAATAATAAGGAATGCACTGTATAATTGTTGTTCTTGATTTATGGTAGGGGTTATATTTCCACTTGCAATGGCGTCAATTTCGTTATTAGACAATCCTGATGCTAACAATGCCAAGTTTAAATTTGCTGTTTGTGCATTATTTTGTTTGATTAATTGTAATAATGTAGAAGGTAATCCAAACTTATTAATTTGTGCTATGTTAAGTGCTTTACCTAAATTGATTAAGTCTTGTCCAAAATCTTGCAATGCTAAACTAACACCAGATAATTCACCTGTGATTAAATCATTTTGATTACTATAAGTACCTTGTTGAAAGGTTTGCGAATTAGTAATAGCGGTGATTGCGTTATTAGAATAATTTACAAAGTTATCTGCTGTTAAAAATGAAGATGTAAATTCTTTATATTCGGGAGGGCTGGTATTGTTTACATATGTATAAGAAGCAGTACCAGATCCACTACCTACTCCTGTTGCAGTAAATGTGATACCGGGCGTATTAGAAGTAGCACCTATCGATGTAAAATCTGTACTTCCTATTGTTAAAATTGTATAAACAGTACCCACAACAAAACTACCTGCGGTTACTGTAGCTGTGGTAGTTTTACCATTCCAATTAAATTCATTCCATGCTTGTAATGCTAATAGTCTAATATAACCCCATTGAGTTACACCAACGTTTACATTTTCTGACAAATAAGGTACCCAAGTAGCACTTTGTCCTTGATCTGTGGGTCCTTGTACTGCATAACCTGATGTTGCTTGCCCATTCCAAACACCTGATGGGTCATCAATAATATATGTAGGTGCTTTACTATTGCCCAATGCGGGAATAGCTTGTGCACCAATTGATATTAAATTATCATATGTTGTTGTGGAAACATTAGTACCAAGATTTTGATATGCGGCATTAATTGCATATGTTACCCATTTTAAACAAGTATTGTTTACTATACTACCAGGAGTATAGTTTGCATTATTTGTACTTGACCCCATTAATGCAGCGGCATTGGGGTTTATATAAAACCCCTGATTTTGTAGTAAGGAGCTAACAACGTTAACTCCTAATGGACTTTGTATTCCTGAATCACTCATGGTACAAAAACGTCCTGACTACCATCTTTAATTTTATGTCCACATGTATTGCCTGATCCTATTCTTAATACAGGTTTGCCCTCAGCAAATACAGTTGGACTGCCTTCAGTAGTTTTTGCATTTTGATGTGCTGCATCACTACTAGGATCGTGCGAGGTAAGTTGACTAGGAGTATGTAAGCCCACAGCAATGCCGTTACAAAACACGGTGCTTGCACCCGATTGTATAGCGCCACCTGTTGTGTTCTTATCTCCCTTGCGACTTAATCCTGGCATTAATTATCCCATAATTACTTTTTTATCAGGTACAGTCAAACCAGTTGTTGCTTGAATGTACTTAGTTTTTACTGACTCATCAGTGTTTCCACTTAATGCGACACTATTAGTATTTAGTTGTACATTTCCATGCTGTTCTGAGGTAAACATGCTTGGGACTAATCCCATGCCCTGTTGTGTTGGGGCAATGCTTACTGGATCGCTAATTGTGATAGTATTACTGTCAACATTAACAACTTTTGCTACTAATTCTTCACCGCTATTCAATTTAAATGAATAAATCTGATCTACTTCATATTTCATACTGTGCCTTCCTTGTCAAATTTTGCTTTTAATTCTGTATATCCACCAACATATTCTTCACCCAAATATATCTGTGGAACTGTTTTTGCGTTTGGGATAGCCTCAACTAATTGTTCTTTAGTCCAACCTTTACCAATCACACGTTCTTCAAATTCAATACCCTTTTGTTTGAGTAATGCTTTTGCTCGGTCGCAATAAGGACAAAACTCTTTGCTCCATACTAGTGCTTTCATTTTTCTTCTCCTAAGATTATCTTATGAACTACTTATAGTTCAGGCAACTCATCGTAATTTAATGTGTCGCTCATAACGCCAACAACATAACTTGTACTTTCACTTTCTTGTAATGCTGTTTGTTTATTGGCAGTGTTTTGATGTTTATTGAACCATGGGATGGGAGTGGTTTTTGGTGCTGATTGATTATATTTTATGCCGACATCTTTTAAAGCATTATTTGCTGTGTAATCAACAAAATCTTTCAAAATATTTGCGTTAAGTCCAATAACACTACCTTTCTTAAACAAATAGTCTGCCCATTCTTTTTCTTCACGGATGACGTCCATATACATGTTGTATACTTCTGTTTCACATTCTGATTTTAATTTTGCAAATCTTGGGTCTTCTTTTACTACTTGATTGATAATATATGCAGTCCATTCTTTGTGTAATAGTTCGTCTTGTAAAATTAAACTAATAATATTACCATTGCCCATAAAAATTCTATTTTCAACCATTGCCAAACTTGTAGCAAAACTCACCATGAATCTAAATGCTTCCAATGCATAACTTGCATGTAATGCCATATAGATTGCTTTAATGTGATCTTCTTCTGCGATATCTCCGTCTAGTTCGTAGGCGCAATTTAATTTATGTAAATTATCATAGTATTTACCAACACTACTTGCCATGTTAACAATTTCTTGAGTGTCATGAATTGTATTGAATACATCTTTAGGTACATTATAAATGTTACGAATAATGTGGCTATAACTACGACTGTGAATATTTGTTTCAAAGAATGTCCAGTTATAAACAAGTGCCTCTAATTCAGGCAAACTAATTACTGGTGTAAAAATTTGACTAGGGCCACGACCTTGTAAACTATCCAATGCAGTTTGTCTTAACAAATTACTTGTAAAGATATGTTTGACGGCATCGCTTGCGTCTTTAAAATCTTGGCTATCTTTTGTCAAACTAATTTCTTCTGGTACCCAAAAGAATCCACGTGCTGTTGTTTCAAAGTCAGCAATCTTTTTATACTTGACCTCTTCGAACCTTTGTATTACAACCGGGCCCGCTGGATCTAAGAACATTTTTCTGTTCAAATAGTCAGATCCAGATGTTAAATCATATTGCTGTTTACTCATTTATTTTTTATTCCTTGCGTGGTATTCTTTCATTTTCATGCTATGATGGGCATTTTGTTCTGCTGTCCTAGCTGGTCTATTTTTCATTGATTCTCTGAGATTTTTTTTATGTTCTTCTGTGCGGACTCTTCCAACTAATGGATGAACTGGTTTTACATAAGCAGGGATGCTATCAGTTAATTCATATCGTAGTTGCTTGCCTTTGCAATATGCAAATTTTCCTTCTGCGGTATACTTAACATTTGATGCGTTAGTTTTCAAATCTTTAGCACATTCAATTAGAGAACCATATGATTTATAAAATGAGCCATCTAAGTTATACGCATGAACTTCAACTCTCTTTTCTAATGCGGTTTGTTTGATGCCCGATACTATCTTGTCTATATTACTTTTATCATGCGTTTTTCCTAAAAATCCTTTAGGATGACCATTTTCAAGTAACCAGTGTCTTTGCTGAATTGACGCTCTCCTTCGTAACCAACCGAACAATTTGTTATTCGCTCGTTGTTGAGTTTGATGCGCTGTCATTATCACTACTGCTTTTACTAACGGCGAAGACTTCGGATACATTTTTACTAATAACTGATGTGCCAAAAAATGCTCTTCCGGAGTTAGTATTGCTATGTTTGTGATATCATCTGTACCACCAAGACACCGAGGAATAATATGATGTTTTTCAACATATCCCTCTAGTGTTCTCTGTGTGCTTCTTTCCATAAGTTTATCGTAGTGTTTTTTGTAATTCATACTATTATTTATCTATTAGACAATAATAATACTATTTTCTCGTTAAAGTTTGCAGGCGGCGCAATCTTCTTGGTCATCAAAGTCAATTACTTCCAGTGGTGCATCAATCACATCTTCTTGTTGTTTACTACCGGCTTTATTTATAAGTGAGTAATATAGTGATTTTCCGCCCCAATGATAGAAATTCATTAAATTCTTAGCAATCAATGTTGTAGGTACCTTACGATCTGCATAATGTGCAGGATTATAGAAAGTATTTGTACTAATGCTTTGATCGACATATGCTGCCAATACTGCTGCCGTTTTTAGATAACCAATACAGTCTGTCTGTTCCCACATTAATTGATATTTGTTTTTAAGTTTTTGATATTCAGGAACAACTTGTGTTAAGCTACCAGCTTTACTTTCTTTAACACTGATTAAACTCATTGGCAATTCAATACCATTTGTGCTATTAATAACAACACTACTACTTTCAACAGGAGCAATTGCCATTAATGTTGCGTTACGTACTCCATATTGTTTCATGTCTGTACGTAATGATTCCCAATCTAATTCAGGAGCAAAGTCTGCTAATTCATTAACGCCTTCTGCTCTACGTTCCCAAGGGAATATACCTTGACCATAATATGTTTTGTCACTGTCTAAACATTTACCACGTTCTTTGGCAAGTTCAACTGTGGCTTCTGTTAGATAATATGCTTGATGTTCCATCCAACTTTTAACTTCTTGTAAGCTATCTGAAGAACCATATTGTAGATTGCGTTTGGCATGCCAGTACGCAAGATTAGTTACGCCAATGCCCAATGGACTGATTTCATCGTTGCTTAGTTTAGATTGAATAGAGAGATAGTCTTGGTAATCCAATATATTACAAAGACTGCGCTGAAGGATACGACAAGCACGGCGCATGTCTTCAGGGTGCCTAAAACTCCCCCAATTTATACTCCCCAGCGTACAGAGGGAAATCCTACCCTTATCATCATCCAACCGCTTGAATGACTTCGTGGGAAGAAGGATCTCGCAACATAAGTTACTTTGATAGATTGTATGATATTCTGGATCAAATGGGCCCTGATTCATAACGTTATCGATGAATACAAGATAAATTCTACCAGTATCAGTTCTTTCTTTTAAAATACCGCCTTTGAATACTTCTTCAGCACTCATGGTCTTTTTACGCAAATCCTTACGTTTTTCATATTTGACGTAAAGTTCTTCAAATTTCTCAGAATTTCTGTAAAAAGCTTCGTATAAGTCTGGAACTTCGTTAGGATCAAAGAAAGTGATATTTTCTTTGTTTTTGAAGCGTTTCCAGAAGAAAGCACTTAGTACTACGCCATAGTCTAAATGACGTACACGTGTTTCTTCTGTTCCCTGATTGTTCTTTAATACAATCAAGTCATCAAATTGATGGTGCCATATAGGATAAAATACTGTTGCTGAGGCATTTCTAATACCGCCCTGTGAGCAGGAACGCAAGTCAGCAAACCATTTCTTTAAGAATGGGATCATTCCAGTATGTTTAATTTCACCGCCGCGAATGGGCGAACCCAATGGTCTTAATCTGCCAATCTCTAAGCCAATGCCTGCACGTTTGCTAGCATACTTAGCCATCATTTCTCCACTAGCAAAAATGCTATCCAAATCATCATCACTGCGTATAAGAACGCAACTACTAAACTGTTTAGTGGGTGTTCCCAGTCCTGCAAGCACTGGAGTAGCCAAAGTGAAAAGACCATCACTGGCGCAATTATAGTATTCCTTAATGTATCGCATTCTAGCGGTATTCGGTTCTTCATTATGGAA
>TBL_comb47_HYPODRAFT_10004057_pt1 | contig 16987 bp, 10 predicted proteins | sample TroBogypolimnion_40_FD_10682 | JGI IMG/M metagenome (IMG submission 10682)
ATAGCTTTGACTATTCCCTGTCGAATATATCGGTTTACAGCTATGGTTCGCATGAGATTTCACTGATTTTTTATTTTGGAGAAGCCCACAGAAGCAGGTTCAACAGAACCATGGAGATTCCGCAAATGTAGAGCACGCGCGGGCGAATAGAAGACGCACAGCTGTGAGTCTTTACATCAATAGACCACCGTTACTGTCCCTTTCTGCAGGTGTTTACGGCCCAAAAAATCGGTAAAATTGAGTATCCAGAGGTAAACTCCTGCCGGAGCAAAAGAGCCGTCTTTCATCCGGCCGTCCCATCCCTTCTTTTCACCTTTTGACTCGAAAACAATATCATCCCACCGGCTGAGCACTGTAAAATCATACCCTTCGGAAATAATCCCTTCTGTGTCAAGCAAAAACAGCCGATCCACTGCATTGGGGGCATTCGGCGAAAAACCAGTGGGTGTGAAAATACGGTCAAATGCAATCAAAACCGAATGCGATACAGAATCCGTGCAGTTAAACTCATTGTTCACCGTCAACTCAACCCTACGATGTCCGGTAACACTATAAACATGCGGCAGACTTTCCAGTGCCGAAGTTAAGCCATCCCCAAAATCCCACAGCCAATTGATCGCTCCCGTACTGGTACTGATAAAATCAACCTGGGGCTTATCGTTGTATACGATCGAATCACTCATGCTGAACTTTGCAACCGGCTGAGGGTATGTTTCCAGTGTATCCCTGTAAATCTGAAGATTGGAACAGCCGGTTACAGACGACTTACCCGTCAAATTAATGGTGTATTTTTTATCGGGAACTCCATAGGTATGTGAAACCGGTGACCCTGCTCCTGTTGTTCCATCACCAAAGTCCCAGTTAAAAGCAACCTGATCAATATTGTCATTGACCTTACCCGATAATGCTGGCTTAAAAGGAATACACCCTGCAACAGGGTTGGTGATCATCGAAAAATCAGGTTTCCGTTTTAAACTAATTTGTTCCCGGGCACTCTGGCAGCCATACAAAGAGATGACCTGCAACCCAAGGGTGAACTGCGGGTGAACCGTCAGGTCGAACACCAGCGGCCCTTTCGTATGTGCCGGGTCCTGAATGATCTCCTGCGCATCGAGTCCCGTCAGGTCCCAGTGATAGGTATCCTGACCCGTACCGATCAGTCCGGCATATGAAATCTGATTATTCCCGGGCGACAAACAGTCAGCCCCATTCAGCGTAAAGACAACATCAGGTATTGGGGCAGCAAATACCATATTTTTTATTGAAGCCGTATTGGAACACCCTTTGTTGGTGGTTACGGTGAGCCGGACATTATACCTTCCTGATTGTGAATACGGGTGCGCCGGATTGGTTCCTGTCCCGGAGGTCCCGTCCCCAAATCCCCAGTCATAGGCAACCCCCGTTTCGGTATTGGTGGCGGAGAATTCAAATGCTGAAGGCATGCAAAGAATGGAATCCCTGACCGACATACTCAAGGTTGGAATAACCCGGATATCGGGGATGGTAAAGTGATTTGAACATCCGTTTTGCAACACATTCAGGACAAGATCGCGTTTTGACTGATTCACACCAAGGGGAATAGTCTCTTTGATAAGCCCAGTCCCGTTAAAAATCGTATCCCCACCAAAGACCCAGGTGAATTTTGCAATGGGAAGGTCGGCATTTCCCAGATAGGAGGCATCCAGGTTATAATGATAACACGTGGTTGAGTCGATCGATAAGGCAACTGTCGGGATAGCGTGAAATCCCAATTTAATGGTTGAATCGGAATAACATGAAAAATCATCCGTAGCCCTGATCAGAAACTGATACGTCCCAAAATCGGGAACCGAAACATTCAGATCACTGAAATTAAATCCATCGCTCAGCCGCCGGATCGTAAAGTTCCCTTTATCGCTGGCAACATCGAGGATATCCGATTTCTTTCCGCAAATCAGCGTATCGAGCTTCGAAAAATCAAGTTTAGGATTATTGGCAAAAGAAACTTTAATAGAATCTTTGGCTATGCAACCATATTTATTAACTGCCGCCACCGAGTAAAGTCCCGGATTGGACACCACGATCTTTTGAGTTGTAGCCGGGAGTCCGGGCGTAGCCCATGAAAAGCTGGAAAACTGATCCTTAGCACCTGCATCGATCATAATAGTGGCAGGATTACAAATTGTGGTATCATTTCCCAAATTCAGAATGGGCTTATTGACCTTTAATTCGACACTATCCTGTAAAACACAGCCATCAATGGTTGAGACTTTCACTTTATACCAACCATCGTTGACAATTTGAATGGTGGAAGTAGTATCGCCGGTACTCCACCGGTAGGAATAAAAGGCATTCCCGGCGTCCAGAGTCAATGGAGGGGCACCATCGCATCGCACCAACAATTTTTCACCGTTTGCATTCAGATTACTTCCAAGATCGAGAACTATATTGAGATTAAATCCCACCCCATAACCATAGGCTTCAACACCTCCAAATCCATAAACATAGGCTATAAACCCCTTTCCGGGCTCTGTAGTGTAAATGTAATGATTTCCTTTGGCGATACTTACCTGGGCATAGGAATAACCCGTCGCAGACAAGGTCTGAAAAACAACAGCGTTTCCATCAAGAATGATCTTGCCAACCGCATCATTCCTGACAACGACATTAATAAAGAATTTACTGGTAATTTCCTGAGAATCATAAGCAACAAAAGCAACATTTTCGCGCGTCTGGTTAACAGGACTCACAATCACCAGGAAAGGATCCCCATCTCCTCCGGTAAAGTAGCTGTCCACACTGTTCGAATTACTGAACTGAGCCAATAAAACCGGCTTGTCGCTTTGAATAAGTGAAGGATCAGTATAAGTGATTGAAAACTCATAATACTGACCCTGATTTATTACCACAGGAGTTCTGCTTCCAATTTGAACGGTGGTATTATCCTGGGAAGCCAAAACCCGGTAAGTATCTTCATGACGTGTCTTTAAAGGCACAGCAATAAATGTCCTTCCCCATGCCTGAATCGGAGGCATCTGTTCGTACAAATGATCCCATGCCGATACCGTACTGCCTCCGGGAACAGTGGTCGACAATGATCCGGAAAAGACTGCAACAGGTTTTGAACTTGCAATATAACTTCCGGTCAGGTCTCCCTGACCCGGATATTTTGGGGTGGGAAGATTGGCAGACTGAATCTGATAAACCTCACCTTTATTAAGTTTGATCGTAAAAAGCGTATTAGCCGCCTTGCCCTGATCGGTCACCACTGATGGAGTAATATAAACTAAAGTGCTGTCTTCAGAAGCAACCACTAAAAATTCACTGTTCCGGCCACTGCCTGAATTGATGCCATTCCCGTTGATATGAGGGGTATAACACATTGCATAGTACTCTTTCCCCAGCGAAGGGGTCGGATAAATCAAAGCGACCTCAGATGAATTCGGACTCCAGTTCAACGCATAGACATTTACAGGCTGATCAGAAACCAGATGAATCGCCTTCTGCTGAATGGATTCTGATCCGGTAGCTTCCACCAAATTCCAGTCAATTAAGACCTTAACAGGAATATTTGGTGCCACAGTTCCATCCAGTGGAACCGGAAGTTTCATTGGTATAGTTGATTTTCCGATATAAATTAAATACTTGCAGGAATAAGAAGAGGTAATTGTAATTTCCGTATAATGACCTGCCTGATAATTTCGCCCTTCCATAAAGCCAAACCAAAAATCCGACCCTTCCGTAGATTTATGACAAGGGTCAGTTTGCCCAAAGAGGAGAATTAAAGACGAAAAAAGGAAAAAAACAGTTAGCCCGATCAATCTCATCGTTAAATAAATTAGGCGCTAAACTTAATCGCATTCATGTAAAATATAACATTTAATTCATTAATTGGCAATCTATTATAAAATTTATTATGCCAGAATAAATCAGTAAATAACCGTAACCGTACCTGTTTGCCGGTGTTTCTGACCTAGAAAATCTGTATAATCGAGTATCCAGAGGTAAACACCGGCAGGAGCAAAAGAGCCGTTTTTCATTCGGCCGTCCCACCCCTTTATCTCATCTTTCGCCTCGAAGACAATATCATCCCACCGGCTGAGGACAACAAAATGATAACCGGCTGACTTAACCCCTTCCGAATTAAGGAGAAATACCCGATCTATCGCATTAGGTGCATTGGGCGAAAAGCCATTGGGAGGGAAAATGCGGTCGAAAGCGATTAAAAGGTGATGGGAAACCGTATCGGTACAGTTAAAATCACTGGTTACTTTCAGCAAAACTGTACGACGTCCTGTACCTTTATAATTATGCTCAGGAGGATTTTTTCCGGATCCCAATGTTCCATCGCCAAAATCCCAATCCCATTGGGTTGCCAAAGAACTTACATCCAGGAAGCTTACAGTTGGTTTATTGGTATAAATTATCGAATCACTCAAACTGAATGCGGCTACCGGAACAGGTGCTGCATGAACCATATTCGGTATAATTGCAGTATTTGAGCACTTTTCATTATTGGTTACAGTTAGTCGAATGTCGTACCTGGCTGGGTGTTGGTAGTTGTGAGTCGGATTTACTCCGATGCCCTGTGTCCCATCACCAAAATCCCAATCATAGCGGACAACAGTTGGATCCGGATTAATTACCGAGAATATAAATGAATCAGGAAGACACAAAAGCGAATCATTTACAGCCCACTGGCTTAATCGGGGTATTACGTGGATATTCCTTATAGAATCGCTGTTTGTACAACCGTATTGCTCCACAATTAGTTTCAGGTCACGTTTCGACCGATTAATACCTAAAGGGATATTTACTTTTGTTGAATCGACTGCATTTATAATGGTATCCCCACCAAAGATCCACGTAAAATTTGAAATTGCAGGATTAACATTGTTACCGGTATAGGATACATCAAGATTATAACCTACGCAAGTGGTTGAATCTATTGAAAAACTAATAACCGGCAATGGATGGACCTGAACAATATAATCTTGATTTTCAGTACATATACCCCGGGTTTCAGTGACTGTATAGGTCGTAGTAACTTTCGGTGTTGCAACAGGATTGGCGGCTTTGGCGTCTGAGAGTGTGGCAGCAGGAGACCAGAGATAGGTCGCAGGGTATGCTGCATTATCAGGTTGGTTTAAGGCAACTCCAACTCCTTCACAAACAGGTGAAATGGATTTTGTATTAAAAGATATTGTATTCACCTGCAAATCAGCAGTTGCCGAAAGTTGCACAACAGGATCACCCGGCATCCCCCCATACTCAACCAAATAGCCGGCAGGAACGTAATCTCCGGTACTGCCGCCATTCGGCAGATCGTTCCATTTGTAAGAATTAGCCAGATTACCAGGGAAAAAGGTAATATGTGCATAAAATTCAGTACCACCAGTATCATTCGGTTCACCCGAATTCCAGTTGGTATATGCGCCTGCCACAGGGCCAGTTCCTGCAACCCCGGAAGCATATTGAGAACCTAATCCTATCCAGAATAAAAGACCTTGCCCATTATTTTGGAGCCCTTCCGGTCCGGTAACCCAGCGCCAATAATAGTTCTGGGCTATATCTGTCGCTCCGATCCAGCCGACACCCTTGGTTTTTAATTTGATAAAGTCATTTTCTTCCTGGCTGGTAACTGTTGCCAGGTAACCTCTTAAGCCATAATACATCATTGAATCAGAAGAAGCTTCAGCCTTAGCTTCAGTCCAGCTAATACCGCGACGTGAAATAAAGCGATAAAAATGACCTGTATAAGGAAGATAATCTGCATTAATCAATGAGATGGAGATCTTCCGATCACCTAAAGTGGGAATTGGGTTATTGTTTTTGTAAAGCACCTGACCGATTGCATTTTCGTAATCCAGTGGAGTTGCAGTCGAATTACCTTGTAATAACAAGTAACCCTGGTCTGAGTACCAGGTTCCAACTATTGAAGAACCACTTGGTGGAGTATAAGTCAAGTTATCCTCACCCGGAATAAAACCCTGGCTAAAAGAGACCTTCATCCCGGTAATCTGGAAAGAGGCATTTATGGATATACTCTGAGCCACGTGCACCGGAGCTGAACAGTATTGAACCGGAGATGTGTTATTGAGGTTTATCGTAAAAGTGTCAACACCTTTTGCTAAAATCGAGCAAAAAACAAAAAACAAGGCTAAAAAATATCTGGTATTCAATTATTTTGTTTTAGAAGTAAGGTTCTTATTTTACTGGCCTGCAAAACAACGTTCTCCAAATATTGTACTTCCAATCCGGACCAAAGTACTTCCATTTTCAATAGCAAGCAGGTAATCCTGCGACATTCCCATTGAGATTTCGCGAAAGTTGTCATTTCCCTGAAAAAAAGCAGCTTTTAACTGGTTGAATAATCCTTGAAGGGTGGAAAATTCATGTCTGATCTGTGCAATATCCTCAGTAAAAGTGGCCATACCCATAACTCCGGATATAGCAACATTCAATAATTCAGACAGATCGGTCATGGAGAATAGTTCCGCTGCCGCCTCTGGCAAAAAGCCATATTTGCTCTCTTCGCCGGCAATATGAAACTGGAGCAGGCAGGGAATTATTCTGCCGGCACGTTGACCCTCTTCGTTTATCGTTTTAAGAATCTTCAAACTATCAACGGCATGTACCATTGAAATGAATGGTGCAATTGATCTCACTTTGTTCGATTGCAGATGGCCAATGAAATGCCACTCAATATCTTTAGGCAATGAATCCCATTTGCGCACAAGCTCCTGGACTTTATTCTCACCGAAGATCCGTTGTCCGGCCCTGTAAGCTTCCATAATCTCCTCGTTACTTTTCGTTTTTGAAACTGCAACAAGTTGAACACCTGTGGGTAAGGAAGCACGGACTTTAATTAAATTATTCTCAATAGTCATTCGTTTGAATTTACACCCAAATGTATAAAAAAGCGGTTAATAAGAGCTAATTAGTGCCTTGGAAATTTGTTGGGGAGTTGTACCATTCTGTTTAACCATCCATGCTATTTTTTTTATCTTTACACCCTGACAAATTCGGATTGAACTTTAATCAATTGCATGAAGAAATACCTTACTTTATTGCTGATCACAGTATGCTCGGTTACTGCTTTTGGACAACAAACTGATTTTAAAACTGAGTTATATATGGGGGCATCAGGGGGAATGACTTTTACAAAGGTGAGGTTTTACCCTAACATTGCAGAATCGTACCTACAGGGAAATACGGGGGGATTGATGTTCAGATTGATTTCTGAACCGCATATTGGATTCCAGGTAGAATTGAATTATACGCAGAAAGGTTGGAAAATGGATTCTGTGGGTTATTCCCGCCGCATAAACTATATCAGCGTCCCAATTATGACCCACATCAATATCGGGAAGAAGTCGATGCGATTTATTCTCAATTTAGGTCCTGAATTTGCTTATCAGATTTCAGAAAAAGAGAAATTTAAAGATCCGGCGGTAAGTCAACCCGATAATGCCCTGTACAATGTCCTGTTCGGACAACCATCAAGCAGTAAGATTGATTTGCTGTTCACTGCAGGGATAGGAATGGAATATCATCTTAAAAGAGGGGGTGCCATTGCTATTGAAGGACGTGGATTCTATAGTTTGCCCAACCTTTTTGATCCTAATAAATATATCTATTCAATTTCACAAAGCAACGGGCTCCAACTTAAGTTAACCTACCTCTTTCAGATTAACAAAAAGAAAGGAAAGAAATCGGCTGAATCTGTAAGTCCTATATATAAATTGAAATAACTGATTTACAAACAGTTAAAAAGGAGATTGAATTGTGATGATAACGGCTTTACGACCGGTAAAAATAAAATAGTGATAGTCTCACTTTGAGTGAAGCTATCACTAAATAAAATTATTTTCCATAATTTGTTGTAACTTCATACTAAATTTAAAGTTTATGAAGCCACTTATATTGGTCACATTGTTATCTCTCTGCCTGATGGGTGGTCAGGTGTTGGCCTGGTTTTAATGTCTATTTTTGGCTTGACAGGTTTTGTAATTTATGACCGACGAACTACACTTGCTCCTGTTGAAAGCAAAACTGAAAGAATTTTAAAGACGTTAAAAGAAGCGTCCGAAAACGATCCGGCACTCCGTGAGGCCCTAAATAGAACTGCATTGTGGTAATACTCTTGCCGATAAACCAGTATCATTCGCACTGAAACAATTATAAATCTTTTAATCCAAAAAAAGCGGCCCGATCGGGTCGCTTTTTTTAATATAGTTATTCCAACTCATGTATCACGAGACCTGATCTGAGTTTAGGCTCAAACCAGGTAGTTTTTGGGGGCATTATATTGCCCGAATCGGCAATGTCGATCAGCTGCTTCATCGATACTGGATAGAGCGCGAAGGCGACCTTCATCTCTCCGGAATCAACCCTTCCCTTTAATTCTCCCAAACCGCGGATACCACCGACAAAATCAACCCGTTTATCTGTTCTTAAATCTTTAATTCCCAATATTTTATCCAAAATAAGGTTTGAAAGTATGGTAACATCCAAAACGCCGATCGGATCATTGTCATTGTAACGACCGGGTTTAGTCACTAGTTGATACCATTCTCCTTCAAGATACATACTAAAGGTATGCAACTGATCCGGTTTGTATACCTGGTTACCCGTTTTCAGAACATCGAAATCCTGCCCTATTTCGTGCACCAGTTCACTGGATGTAAGACCATTCAAATCTTTTACGGTTCGGTTGTAATCAATAATATTTAACTGATTATCAGGAAAATGGACAGCAAGAAAGAAATTGTATTCTTCTTCTCCGGTATGGTTTGGGTTTTTCGCCCTTTTTTCTTTCCCTACCAGGGCTGCTGCTGCTGTTCTGTGGTGTCCGTCGGCCACATAGGTAGCCGGAATCTGACCAAAAAGCCGAACAATCTCATCAATTGTCTGACGATCATCCACAACCCAGAAATGGTGACCAAAGCCATCTCCGGCCACAAAATCATAAACAGGCTGTTGCGTTGAAACAATATTTTCCACGATGGTATCCAATTCACTAACTGCGGGATAGGCAAAAAATACTGGTTCCATATTGGCATTGGTAATCCGAACATGTTTCATCCGGTCCTCCTCCTTATCACTGCGGGTTAGCTCATGTTTACGGATAACCCCATTGAGATAATCATCCACAGAGGCACACCCTACAATTCCATATTGGGTTCTTCCCTCCATGGTCTGGGCATAAATATAGAGCAGTTCACGGTCATCCTTAACCAACCAGTTTTGTTTCCGCCACAGATCAAGATTTTGAGCCGCTTTTTGGTACACTGCAGTATCATGCTCATCGGTCCCTGCAGGAAAATCGATTTCCGGCTTGATAATATGCAATAGGGTATATGGGTTTCCGCTCGCTTCAACCCGGGCTTCTTCCGAATTCAATACATCGTAAGGACGCGAGGCCACTTTCGGGGCCAGCTCAGCTGGCGGTCTCAGTCCCTTAAAAGGTTTTAATACTGCCATAATTTAGTTTTGTGCTTCAAATTCCTTCATCGCAGCTACCAACACAGCGACACTTTCAATAGGCATTGCATTGTAGATTGATGCCCTGAATCCGCCGACACTCCGGTGTCCTTCAATCCCTAAAATATTTAATTCTTTTGCTTTAGCCAGGAAAGGTTTTTCGAGTTCCTCATAACCGGGAGCCATTACGAAGGTCACATTCATTCGTGAACGATCTTCAGGATCAGGAACCGGGCAAACAAACATTTTATTGCGGTCGATCTCGTCGTACAACAATTTTGCCTTGGCAAGATTCTTAACTTCCATTGCCTTAATTCCGCCGTTATCCTTTAACCAGGTTAAAGTCTGAAGAGCCGAAAAAACAGCAAGACAAGGTGGGGTATTAAACATCGATTCCCCCTCGATGTGAGTCAGGTAATTGATCATGGTAGGTATAGGACGTCCGGCCTTTCCCAGAGCATCTTTCTTTACAATAACCAGTGTTACGCCGGCAGGAGCGAGATTTTTTTGCGCTCCTGCATAAATAAGGTCGTATTTGGATATATCGACCGGACGGCTGAAAATATCGGAGGACATATCAGCCACAAGAGGAACAGGAGCATCGATATCCTCGTAAATCTGCGTGCCAAAAATCGTATTGTTTGAAGTAATGTGCAAATAATCAATGTCCGATGGAATCACTACATTTTTAGGGATGTAGTTGTAATTTTTATCTTTAGAGGAGGCCACTTCAACAACCTCACCGAAAAATTTGGCCTCCTTAAGTGCTTTCGAGGCCCAGACACCAGTATTGTAGTATCCGGCTTTGGTTTTGAGCAGGTTAAAGGGGACCATATAAAACTGGGTACTTGCCCCTCCCTGAAGGAAGAGTACTTCATAACCCTCAGGAACCTCAAGCAACTCTTTTACCAACGAGATGGCCTCGTTCATTACGGCAATGAACTCTTTACTGCGATGCGAAACTTCCAATACAGAAAGTGAGGTGCCTGCAAAATTCAGAATTGCTTCTGCTGTTTTCTGAATGGTAAATTCCGGAAGAATCGAGGGGCCTGCGTAAAAATTATGCTTTTTCATTTGAGTATAATTAAAAGGTGATACATATTATAAGGTCGTAACGTAACTTAGTTTCGTTTTATTGAATAAGAACATGAAATCAGGGTATTCCGATTCCGTTTACAAAATTAACACATTTGTCAGAAATAGGGCAAGAATTCGATGAAATTAGGTAATTATTAAATTCCGGAATGAGTAGTTTCAATGCCTGGAAAGTACTGACATGTACAAAATACGGGTAGAAAAATATAATCGGGAGGATCCAATCCGTCCTTCCCGGCCAGAAAGGAACCCCGAACCACCAATCGTTCTTCTACCGAATGATTATCCATTAAAGGATGATAACACAACCAATTTTAAGGCTTCCCGACTCAACCCTGGATAAACGGCATGCTAACAATCTTAGCCTTCAACCGCTTATTGCGCACAAGTATGTAAATTTCAGTATCTAAATAGCTGAAATCCTTATGGATATATCCCATTCCAATGCCCTTGTCGAGAACAGGTGACTGAGTACCCGAAGTTACAGTACCGATCACAACACCTTCTTTATCAACAATTTCATATCCATGACGCGGAATTCCACGGTCGATCATTTCAAACCCTTTTAAACGTCGGGTAACCCCTTCCCTCTTTTGCCGGAGAAAAAAATCCTTGTCTATAAAATCTTTTTGGTCTGTGAATTTGGTAATCCATCCCAAACCTGCCTCTATTGGGGAGGTGGTATCATCAATATCATTGCCATAAAGACAGTACCCCATTTCGAGCCTCAGGGTGTCCCGCGCACCAAGTCCAATTGGCTTGATACCCTCTTCTTTGCCAGCTTCGAAAATGGCATCCCAGACCTGCTGGGCAAATTCATTGTAAAAATAGAGTTCAAACCCGCCTGCTCCGGTATAACCTGTGGCAGAAATAATAACATCCTCAACTCCTGCAAAGCGCCCAACTTTAAAAGTATAGTATTTGATCGATTCAAGATCGGTATCGGTCAGTTTTTGTAAAACTTTCAAAGCTTTTGGACCCTGAACAGCCAATTGACTGATCCGGGAAGAGGCATTTTCCAGTTCTGCGCCCATATCATTTTGAGACACCAGCCAATCCCAATCTTTTTGAATATTGGAGGCATTAACTACTAACATATATTTATTGGGTTCAAAATAGTAAACGAGCAAATCGTCAACTATTCCCCCCTTTCCATTCGGGAAACAGGAATATTGTGCCTGCCCGGTTTCCAGTATGGAGGCATCGTTTGAAGTCACCTTTTGAACAAACATCAAGGCATTCGGACCTTTCACCCATATTTCACCCATATGTGAGACATCAAAAACACCGACACCATTGCGGACAGTCATATGTTCGTCCTTAATACCGGTATATTCAACAGGCATTTCAAATCCGGCAAATTCAACAATTTTCGCATTATATCGCTTATGAATCTCGTAAAATGGAGTTCTAATCATTGGGAAATGGATTTAAATTATAAAACGGTGTAAATTTATAACTTTCGGGATGACTAAAAGCAGAAAAATATCACTTGATTTAATTAAAAAAACAGTAATTTTATTCCAATAATTATAGATCACTAAAAACCAAAGATTATTATGACCTATACCAATTTAGATTATCTTCGAAATATTACCGGAGGTGACAAAGATTCGATACGTGAGATAATTCTTCTTTTTATGGAGCAGGTTCCTGAGTTTATCGGAAACATGAGAAAACATCTGGATGAAAAAAATTACATCGAATTAGGCAGGGAAGCCCACAAAGCAAAATCGTCAGTCATGATTTTGGGTATGGAAGACCTTGGTCACGATTTAAAAGCACTTCAGCTTGCTACGATAAACGGCACCCGTGTGGAAACTTATCCAAAACACCTTCAAAGATTTGAAGATGAGTGCAATACTGCACTAAAAGAATTGAAAAAAGAGCTTGCCAAATTGGGATGATCCCTTATATTGGCTGACTCTCCAGCCCATTAAAATGATTTAATTACGCAAACCGAAGATTAGGTTATTAAATCATATCAATCCGAATGCGGTATCCCGCTTTAAGATGAGGTCAACTTTCATTTTGGTACCATTTTCAATATTGATTCAGCAAAATCATAGGTCGCCTTTTCCACATCCATGAAACTTTTTGAGGTAAGATTAGAGGCAATAACATGTGATCCCGCTTCCGGAAAGGGTTTCGCACTTTTTAATGGCATTGGGGTGCTCACCTTTAAGAACATATTCAAAGCCGCCTTGACTTCAATTACCTGGTCCTGATGTTCATCATCCTTATAATAATATCCCAGAAACAAAGGGCAACTTACCTTTGAAAAAACCTTTTCGTCCATGGTTGCATCAATCAACTGTTGAAGAAACACAGTTCCTTCTGCCCGGTATTTACAATACCAGTATTTGCAAATCTCCCCGGAGGGATCATCAGACGTTACCCTGAAATCACCACCGAAATTCAGCCGGGCAATCTGCAAGCCCCAGGGTTTGGACAATAAGAGTGAGGCCTTCTGCTTAATCCGGACATTAGGCGAATAGAGAATCAACCCCGAAACCATTTCCGGAAAATCTGCTGCAAGCTTAAGTCCAAGAGTTCCGCCAGTTGAGGTACCCATAATGATTACCTTTCCCCCCAAATGGCTTGCAATTACCAGCGCCATTTTTGCTGACTCATAAAGTCGGTCGGGAGACATGTCAATCAGGGGATTGTCAGTAACCAATCCGTGCGAAGCCAGTCTTGCCAGATAGGCATTGCATTTGTATCTCCTGGGAAATTCTTCATTCACCGGATAACCTTCCTGCCGGCTTGCCGAAAAACCGTGCAGATAAAGGAGAACATATTCGGTCCTGGCTTTAACCGATTCGTTGGCCCAAATAATTTTAGCTTCGTTACCCTGACGAACCTTCTCTGCAGATTCCAAATGAGCCACAAATCCCTGGACAGGTTCACTCACGGCCGGAAGTTTTGAATTTAATACCGGATCCGGCATTACTGGTCCCAGGTAATAAATCAAAAAAAACAAAATGATAATCCCGGCTACTATTTTTAATATTCTCATTGAGTGAAAATTAAAATACAAAATCGTGTTTACGCTATCCTTAAAATATTCGTTTAAAATTTTAAAATCGGTGAAAAGCGGTAGTCAGTAACTCACTTAAAGGCCATAACCCAAAAACGCGGATAATGTTCAAAACAGCGATATTCAGACTTAACCTATTTTCTTTTATTAAACCAGGTTCTCTTTTAATTGCCGTTAAACCTCCTTAAATTTAATAATTGCCGTTCTTTTCCTTCCATCCATCAAAACCTCCAGTTGATTTCTGAACCTCACATGCCTGACATATTTACCCTGCCAGACTAATTCCTGTTGTCCGAGCAAATCAAACTTTATAAAATCATTACCGTTATTTTCAGGAACCGAGAAATAGCCCACATTCATTGAAGTTACATTGTGAAAGAAATGAGAGCCCAGGGAAGCCTCGAGCGGATAATCGGGTAACCCAAGTTCAACGATCACTCTGGCATTATTTATTTGTGCCCAATTCACCGGAATTCCGGTAAATTCATCACGGGTACCCCATCGGCCCGGACCGATAAGAATATAATTCTGATTCTGTCCATTCATGTTCTTGTTGATTTCTGCAATTTCAGCGGCAATTTCCCGGGTTTTTGTCTTGTCGAAAGTTTTAATATCAACATAAACAACATCCGAGATACCTAAAAGTTTGCCGTTCCCCATCCCTTTGGTAGACTTAAGCAGTAAGTTTGAATGGTCGGCTGAACCCAGGTCAATGGCAATCTCGGCCTGTCGACGTATGAGTGGTTTGAGCTGAAGCAGGTAAAAGGTGGGCCATCCGTTTTCGCCTTTGGTTAAATCGAGTGCAAATTCCATTTCAATCGGGGCACCCATTGCCTGTTTAAAGAGTTTCATCAAGATCAGCAATGCATCTGCCAGTGGAAGATGCTGATATTCAAGGATATTTGCAAAATTAATTACTCGCGGTCCACGAACTCCAATTCCTGGAACAAGATGGTCATTTTCGATACTGAAGGTTGAAGCGCAATGTTCCAGGACACCATCTCTTTCAGCTTCAACAATTTTATATTTTTTGATTGCCGCCATCTCCCCTTCAAGTGTGAGATCAAACTGACTATAGTTCATATCAATCGCATAAAATTCCCGCTGGGAATCACGCACCTGGTCATCCACCGAACTATTGTTCAAAGCAGGATACCTGGGACAAAACCTGAACGCTTTTTCACCTCCAACGACGGCCTGACCCAATCCAACCGCGATAACCGCAAACCCATCCTCGGGTTCCATATAGGCATACGGATAGTAATTATAAGATTGTGCTACTCCGCTAATATCCACATAAAATTTTTGGTTATGGACTTGTCCAACAACAGGCTGAATAACAACTGCCATTTTTTCCTCTTCTATCTTATAATTGATTGCATTGAAATAGCTTCTTGCATCATCACTAAATACAGAAGCATAAACCAGTTTAACAGCAGTACGCAATTGTTCAAACCTTATATTTTCGTCGGGGTGATTGTTAGGAATCAGGTAAGTGGCATAAACCCCTGAAAACGGCTGAAGCAACGAATCTTCGAAAAGTCCCGAAGACCTCACGGCAATAGGACAGTTTACCTGACGAACATAATGCAACAGTTTATCTTTCAGACCGTCACTTAGATTAGCCCTTTGAAATGCGCTGTTAACCTGCCGGAAGTCTGACTGATGGTAGGCAATATCATAAAGATCATTGGCTTCCATGAAATTGTCAAATTCAATGGCTCCGATCACAGCCGTAGCCGGCATTCGGATATTGATTCCGGGAATCAGTGTTTTCATGTCGATGTTCTCCAACAGGTTACACATGAAGGCAAGGCCCCTCCCCTTTCCCCCGAGTGAGCCAAGTCCGAGTCTGACAATATAACGATTCCCGGTAACCAGTAAAGGATCAAAATTGATAATTCTTCCCCGGTTTCTTTTCTCCTGAACATCGGCAAAAACGCTCAGGCAAATATCCCTGATTTTGGCAGGATCATCAAAATCAGAGGTTTTATAAGGAATAAGCCTTTCAGCGATATTGATTTCTCCGCGCGCCAGGAGCCAGGTGGAAAAATCGTTGGTCCTTCCATGATAAACCAATGACTCCACGGGAACTTCCGATACCAGTTGTTCAAATTCATGAAGATTCCGGGCCGTGGCAATTGGATTTCCATGACTATCCCGAAAGATAAAATCACCAAACCCTAAATTACTATTAATAAATTCGTTAATATCATGGGAAAGGGTATCCGAATTCTTATTAATAAATCCGGCATGAATCTCATTCGCTCGGACAGCATTCGAAACATCATGTGACTGAAGCAGTAACGGGATTGGGTACCTTAAGCTTTGTTTTACGAATTTCAGCAGATCAATGCCTGCATCTTCATCATTTATTCCGTTACGCGAAAATTTGACATCTGAAATAACGCACAGCAGATTCTCCTTATATTCATAAATAACCTCCAGCGCATCTTCGTAAGTACTAACCAACAGAACCTTAGGACGTGCCCTGTACTTAAATATCTTATGGAGCTCGTCAGTGGATTCATCAGAAACCAAAGCCTGAGTCTGGGTCATCACACTGGTAAAGAGCAAGGGTAAATAGCGGGAATAATACTTAATAGAATCTTCGACCAATAAAATTATTCTAACCCCGCCAAGCCTCGTATCACGGGCAACATTTCGTTTGTCTTCGATGTATTTAATCATCGCCAGAAAAACATTCGAATTGCCATTCCACACAAAAACACGGTCAATAGCCGGTATCCGGTTGGCTGCCAGCTTAAAGTAACGGACATCACTGTTGTTGTTCACCAGTAAAAGGATAGGAATCCGCGGTTTGGAGGCAAAAATCTCCTCCACCACTTTTAGCGGCATCTCTTTATCGACCCCGGCCATGATGATTGCCAGATCAAAATGCCTTGTATTCAGCATTTTACTTACGTCTTCCTCAGCGTTTACACTGGTAAAACGGGGTGCTGCATAAAGATTTAACTGAAGATATTCCCCAAAAATCTTGTCTGAAAATTGACCTTCCCGTTCGATGGCATAGGAATCATAGAGTGTGGCAAAAAGCAATACTTCTTTAACCTTGTTGGGCATCAGCTCCTGAAAGATGTCCCTGTCACTCTTTCTTCGCTTGTAAATAGCTGAAATTGAAATATTTTCAAATTTTTCCATGGCGTAAAACTGTCAGATCATTACCCTTTAAAGTTAATTAAAAAATGAAATAAAGCAGAAAAGGGGCCTAAGCCCCTCTTCATCGTATATTTTGATCGTTTATTCCACCACCCAGGTGTTTCCGCTGCAGAGCAGTTCATCGATCGTTTTGATTTTCGCCTTACTCTGTACCGTTGCAATCTGCTCCTCCATCAACCGGTCATAGACCGGAGCCTCCACCGCGCG
>TBL_comb47_HYPODRAFT_10004058_pt1 | contig 16986 bp, 20 predicted proteins | sample TroBogypolimnion_40_FD_10682 | JGI IMG/M metagenome (IMG submission 10682)
CGCCAGTCAACCCCAGCCAGTTTTATGCCGCATCAAAATGCTCGACCGGCCCGACTGGACGGGCCAGTGCTGCTCGCATGCGGCATAAAACGGGATGCGGCATAACCCCTGAAGTGTGGTTGTGGCCCACCACGATGGATACCGCTCCAGCGATCGCTGCTGCCTGAAACACCTCCCGGATTCCGACCTGACAACTGTTGGCGGTGCCGCTCGCGGCAATAAAGTAGCTGACCACCTGGTTTCGAGCGTTGAGAAACAGCGTTAGAAAGTGTTCCCGGACATTGTCCGGAAGGATGCGCCGCATGAATTCGGCGGCCTTGTCGGGAGAAACCACAGCGTCCAGGTTGGTGGCCCGCCTCGATTTTCGATATCTGAGGGTCACTTCCCGCACATAGGTCACCTGGGCGCTGGGTTGATCGCTTACAAGAACATCCATGCTTACCTCCTTTGGAATTGCTAACTGGATAAAGACTCAATGTTGATTTAGCATGTCTTACTGATAATTGGTATATACTTTGTTGCGAAACGCAAAAAAAAGTGAGACCATCCGCCTCATGGGACGTAAAAGGACACACCTGCGGCTGAGCGCCTCGGAGCGGCGGCAAGCATTGCAGCTTTTGAAATCGTCGGGGGATCCGCACCAGCGCGAGCGACTGCAAGTTACTTTGTGGGCTGACACGGGCGAGCACACACTTGAGGATTTGGCCCGTATGGCAGGCCGGTCCCGTGCCACGATCCAATTATGGCTGGATAAATTCCGGAGAGGGCGAGTCAACGGGTTGCTGAAGCGCGACACACCGCCAGGATCAACCAGCCCGCTAAGTTCTGCGGCTCTACAGGCCGAAATCCAAGCCGGGCTGAGATCAAAGCGATGGCGGACCGCCTCGGATGTCGCGAAGTGGTTGCGGGAAACTCACGATGTCAACCGGGCCAGGAAATCCATCTACTACTGGTTCAAGAAAATGGGCTGGTCATCGGGCGTCGGTGCAAAGCCGAGCGTCAGGAATAGTCGTCTGGTCGAACCATAGACCGACGGGGCTTCAGGGCAAGAGCATCCCCATTTCGACCATAGTGGGACCTAATTCGATGAGAAGCTGCTGCGCCTGTTCGGCCTGTCGGCGCAAAATCGGATCGTCCTCCCACGCCTTGGGATTCTTGTTGTAATGAGGCCAACGCGGACGGTCGTGATCCAACCGGTTGGTCGCGATCGCCACCAGTCTGCGGAGTCCTTCGATGTCCGGTTTGAGAGCACCGATCGCCGATATATCGTTATAGGAAACCGGCCCCACTACCTCAGCCTGAGGGGCGCGGCTGTGAATCCAGGATGCTCTTGTGTGGCCCGTGGAGATGAACGGTGCCAGCAACCGTTTGACAGCCGCGGTCTGGGCCTTGGCCTGCATTTGCTTCTTCTCCAGGTCGACACGCGTCGCGTCCACTGTCTGCCGGGCGGAAAACCGCTGGCGATCCGTTTCCGCATCTCTAAGTTCTTTGTCGATAACGGCGAGGTCTTTGAGCCTTTTTACTTCGTCTTGGAGCTTCTGGATCTCAAGCTGATTACTCTCCTGAATGCCGCCCACCAGGGCCTTCGTTCTCGCGTCCAGAGCCTCGGCTTGCGCCTGGGCGACACGTTGTGCTGCTACTTTTTGTGCCTGCGCCGCCTCCGCGAGCGTGAGTTCATGGATGGCGGCCTCAAGAGTGGGGGTGGCCGCTTCGACCGGCTTCTCTGGAACCTTGATTTGGGATTCGCGAACAAGTGACTGGAAGGCCTCACGAACCATGCGTGCTCGCCGCGTGCCAGCCTCGGCCCAGGCAGCGTTCTCCTGGATGCCTCCAGCCAACGAGGCCTCCGGCTCGGCGGCCGTATCCGCTAAATCGAGGAGCTGAAAAGCTAGTCGCCGCGTCGCCTCCAGCTTTCCAATAACATCCTCTCGGGTCGGCAGGTCGGTCAACCCGGCACCATAGAATCGGCGGGCTACCGGCAACAGGTCAGGCAGAACGGTGATTGCTTTGCCTTGTTGGTTGGTCAGCAGGCTGGCGCAATCGGCGCTCAGTCGCTCGACGTTCTGGAGTAGCGCGGTCAAATTATTCGTGGCGCCGCGCATTAATCGGAGCAATTCAGTTTGATGGTTCCGCGCCAGAACGGCTTGGGCCTCTGCCTGCCGTTTTGCCTTTTCCAACTCCGCTGCCTTGCGGGAACGGTCCAATTCCGCCTGCATGCGCGCGGATTCGGCTTGCGCTTCTTTGGTGGCGAGTGTCGCTTTCTCCATTTCCCGCTGGATGCGTGCGCGGTCGCTATTGGTCAGATAGAGGACATACCCGACCGCGGCGAGGGACAGCAGAGCCAGCATCAACAGGCCGAGCAGCGCCAGATGGATGGGGGTGCCTGGCGTGTGGTGACCGTTGGAGCCACGGGGTCCTGGCTTCGGGTTTAGATCTGGAGTAAGTGAACGTTCCATAGCGAAAACTCGGTCAACGTGGAGGCGTCAGAAAGAACCGTTCGACGCGTCATCACCCTCGTCTGGATGATCCCGGAGAATATCTTTGCCAGGGGACGGCGGCGGAGCGGGGGGACTTGGCGTTTTGGGCGGATCGGGGTTCGTGCTTGGCGAGGGGTCAGTCTCTGTCGAGTGGCTTATTTGCCCGAAGAACGTGCGCTCTTCGGCCTCGTCCCAGCCCTTGAATTCTTGCTCTTCGACGCTTTCCCGGCGCTCAAGTCCCTTTTCCTTTCCCGGAGGTTTCCGCCAGGAGAGAACCGTATCGAACGGACGACGGGTAATGGAGAACCGGTTCAAAGCGGGCAGGTCGTGAACCCCGACAAATTCTCCACTCACGTTGGGCATCGGCAGGCTAAGGAAGAAACCCGCGTTCAGGATCGAGCGGTCCTGCCACGTGTATTGGGTCGACGTGGATGAACCGGTCGGCCCGCGCGTTTCGGTTTTGACTGTCTCAAGTTCGCGCTGTTTGTTGATGCTATTCTCCATCCACTCGGCCGTCTTGGGCCCGCCCGCGCGCAAAAAGGTCTTGTAGGCGCATTGTTCGAGAATAGCGTGAGCGCCTTCCTCACGGTAAATGGCGATCAAGCCGTCGATGCTCTGCGTGCCGATCGTTACCGAAACCCCTTTGGAACGTCCCAAATTCAACAGGTCGATGATGCATTCGACATTTTCCATGGCCCGGAATTCGTCCAGCACGAACCAATAGCGCGGCCGGGATTCCTCGGCGCGACGAAGAATCTCCATCGTCAACGCCTTGAGGATGATAGCATTGATGGGCCAGAGGCTCTCTTTCAACACCGGGTCGTGGCCTAACACCAAGACGCCCGGCCGTCCCAGGAACTCCGGGATTGAAAACTTCTTCCCATTTTTGTTGGTGTGCCAGAGAGCGGCAACCTCTTCGAATCGGGCAATCCGGACTGAGAGGCTCGACAGCACCCCCAGACAATGGCGCTCATCGCCCAGGATCGAAGCCGCCGCCGCCCTCGCACGCGGATCGCGTTCAGCAATTGCCGCGATCCGTTCCTTCGTTTCCAACGAGCAAAGCAGGTCTCGCAAAGTCCAGGTGCCGGGCTTGATTTTGTGCAGCGATCGGAGGACGCTAAACACCAATTGCTGTGCCGCCAAGTGGAAGAACGGGGCGTTGGAGTTCTTTTCCTCGGGCACCAGCAAACTGGCGAAATATCTGGCCATGGCCGGCCGGTCGATGGCTTCAGCGAGATTCCAAACGGCTGAACGGATATCAAACGGGTTCAACACCCATATATTGCCGGCCGCAAATTTGAGTCCCATTCCATCAAGCTTGGGCAAGATGTCACCCTTGGCGTCGAATACGACCAACTGCTCCGGTTGCTTCCGGTGGACCTGGAACCGCTGGGCAATAGAGTGGAGCAGCAGGTCGATGGTGACGGTTTTCCCGCTGCCGATGCAGCCACAGACGGCAAAATGTTTAACGGCTTCCTTAATCGGGAGATCACGCATTGCCCAAAAGACCCTCTCCTCGTCGAACCTAACCGCACAGGGTGGTGGCTCATCGGGCTCCGCCTCAGGGGGTGCCGCCGGATCGGACGGTATCAGCTCACCGTTCTTTTTTCGCCGCCTTTTTCCTTTTCCGTCGGGGTCACCCAGCAGCAAATCGAGCATGCCCATAATGCGCAGGTTTAGTCATAGTAGCCCCTTCGGCCTTGCGGCGAGCGGGCATTAACCGGGTTGTTCGCCTCACGGAACAAAATGTCCACCAATTCCTTGTAATTGGGATCGATGAACCCAACGAACAGCTTGGTTCCCAACCAGGAAACCGCAAACAGAACGGCGAGCATGGTAGCGCGGTGCCACCAGGTATCCAGCGCCACCTGGAGGAACACGAGCGTCGTCAAATAGTTGAAAAACACAGCCAGTTTGGTAATGCCAGGTGCTCGGGCCACCCGCAGAAGCAAGCTGCGGTCGACCAGACGAACGAAGAGAAACAGAAGCACTCCAAAATAAACGACCGCTAGAGCAGCATGAAGGAGCCAGTTACTCGCGTGATGTTCTTCAGCATAAGCCAGTGTTTTCCAGAACACGAAGGCACTGGTGATTCCGTAGCCCCATTGCAGGCAACGGCGTGGGAATGGTCCGAGGTTCTCCTCCACATACTGCCACGTTCGCCGCACCGGTTCGACGGTTCGTTCCAGGGATGCTTCCAGGGTAATATCGGTTCCACAGTGCTGACATTGCTGGGATGAACCGGACGTTGCTTGGTCGCAATGCGGACACTGGATGATAATCGGGGTGGCTAGCCGCTTCCCGGTTTTCTTGGTGATAAATCCAAACATGGCCTCGACCGTTAGCGGTTTCCCACAGCCGGGGCACGCTCGGTCACGCCATCGGACGCGGTGTCCGCATTCGGAACAGCTCAAATGCATGTTCTGGCTATCAGAAGCCGTAATCCATGCCCTGACTCTGTTCGCGTCCGCGGTCCTTCGTCTCGGCCGGCTTCACTTTCTCGGCAGGATCGCGCTTTTCATCGTCACGGTTTGACGGCTGTGATTTTTCGATTGTGGACCGTTCCGCGGACAAGCGCAATGTCGGAATCGCGATTCGACGGGCTGGTGAAAACCATGGGGCTTGGGGAAAAAGCCGTTGCATTTGAATGCGTAGTTCGCCGACGAGAACCTCCTTCTTCCACAGGATGGAGCCCCAGCGCGGTTGTGGCTGGGCGAAATGCAACACCATCACTCGCAATTCGCGGAGGGCGCGAGAAAGAGAATCGCGGAATGAGGACTGCGATTCCCATCGGAGGAAAGACTTCGATTCGGGGCGCGGTTCCTTGAGAACTTCGTGAACGGTTTCGGAGTCCGCGCCTGAACGCTCCGCGAACCACCCGACCCAGCGCGCCAGCCGTTGTGGGTCCTGCTCCCTGGACGGTAGGTCCTTGGTCAAAGCCCGGACCCCCCCCTCGAACTTCGCCTTGGCCTGTTCCTGTGCCAGCGATTTTGTCACGCGAATCACCGTTGGCGTCGTGCTCGTCCGCACCACGACCGCTCCCAGTGCATCGGACCAGTAGGCGGCCTTGGCATTCTTGACAACCCCAGAGGCCAACACCAGGTCGACCAATTCTTGTTTGCGTTCCTCGGTTAATAGCTGCCGCCAGGATCGTTGTCGCGGCTTCGAACCGTTATTGGCCTGGGTGCGCGCGACGTCCGGACGGGTGGAGCTGCGGCGGTCCGTTGGCCGGTCGGCGAGCGGTCGCGACTGGTGCGCCGCTTCCGCGCCCGAACGTGCGGTTGCCGGTGCGCTTGCAAGTCGCACCATGGTTGGCCCTAGTCGCGAGTGAACAACTAAGCCACCAAAGCGATCAGACCATTCGAACGCCATCCCGGGCTTCAACACTCCCGCTCGCCTGGCAAAGTCCGCTAGCCGATCCTCCAGTTCGGGCGTGTGCGCAACCGCCACTGCCGGCGAAATCTCCTTTTTGTCTGGCAATGGCGTCCGGGCCGGCGGAGAGATGGGGATCTGGGGTTTTCGGATTCCCGACTCCGGGGCCAAATCTTGGACCACGCGTGGAGTTTTGAGGGGCGGTTTGACGATCGGCGGAGAATCGTGGTTCGCGCGGTCATTGGCTCGCTCTGGGTGAGGCGTCGCAGCGAGGCCGACCTTTTTATTATCGGCACCCTGGATATTGTCAGAGCGCGGCATTGCGCCTGACTCAGCCCTCGCGGTGGTCTTGGGACCGTGCGTCAGTTTTTTCGTCTCTTGTTGATGAACAAGATCGGTGGTCTTCGCCGGGGACGACAGCGTGGCCTGCTTTTGATCTGCCGTGGTCGCCCGAGCCTGTTCCGACTGGTCGCGCGGGGTTGTTGAGGGCGGCGATTGTGGGTTGATAGCGCTCTGGCTCGGCTGCACGGTTCGACCTGGCCGATCCGCCTTCTTCCCATGGAACTTCACTTTCGCAGCCTGGGGTTGTTCCTTTGGCACCTTTCGGTCAGGTGCCTGGGTGGGGAGGGTGCCGCCATCGTCAGTAGCGCGGCCCGCTCCAGAATCTGAGTTGGTGCCGGGCGCGCGTTGCTGCACCATCAGGTGCTGATTTGCTTGTATTTGTTTCAACGCCTCTCGCACGATGCTGGGCAACGTCTGCCCAATAGCGGTTCGCAGGGCATAACCATTCGCGTTGAGGTCGATGGCCATCCGGGCAGCCGTGCGAAGAAGCACCTTCGCGGTTCTTCTGTGGAGGGGAATCCGGGAAGCCACGTCCTCGATCGCGGCAGCCAGATGTCGGCTCGAAGCCTGCTCCATCTGGGGCGGTCCTAACAGTTGCTGCGCATGGGCGGGGCTCCACCCATAGTCCTTCGCAATTCCGAGCCAGGTCGCGGTCAGTTCTTCGTTGGGGACGGCCCTCTTTGTCGGCCGAGTGACCAGCGTCGCTTTCTTGGCTGCCACTGCGGAATAATCCCCCCACTCGCTCAGCTTGGCTTCGATTTCTTTCCGTCGCTTGGAAAAAGCACGAGATAGTCCTGGAGCCACGCCTTGGATGTCAAAGCCAATGGCGCGTGTCCGTATTTTGAACCCGGCGCGGTTGCGGAGTTCCGCTGCCAGTTGCGCTCGGTAAATCGCGCCCGCCGCCATCTTGTGAAGAAAAAACTCGTGACTCCAAAGCGCCCCAGTGGTGCTGTCCTGGCGCACCCCTACGTTCACCAGCACTGCGTGGGTATGAATCTGGGGCTGCATCTCTCGGGAGCAGGTCTCCGTAAAGAGAGAAAAAATCAAGTCTACCTTCTCCCGGATCTGGCCTCCCTTGCCACGGCGGCCTAAGCCAGCAACGGCCTGCAAGTATTCCAGGGCTGCCTGCACCGCGTTCCGGTGGCTCCATTCAACCACCGTTCGCACCGGTCGAGAGCCGCATCCCCAAACGGTGCTCACGTCCTTGGGTGCGCTGAATGTATGGTCCCATCCACATTGGCGGCGTTCATGGCCCGCGTTTTGGACCAAGGGTTTGACTCCGTCCGGCGACCGACCTTTCAGCAGATTTGCAAAAACGGCTTGGTCCACTGGTCCAGACAGCCCTAACGCACGGGCTCCAGCGCCGAACCATCTGCCTGACTCTTGACCGTTGCCGGTGTAATATTCTCCCAGCGCCATCTCAAGATAGTAGTTGAGGGAACCGCCCCCTCTGATTGGATCGCTGATCGAGAGCATGTGGAGACGTTATTGTGGTTGGTCGCGGAAGTTTTTATCGGCCCAGGCACGCGCATCCTCAGGGGTTACGGAACCTGTCGCGCTGACTGCGATCTGGAAACCCAATGCCAGATCACGGCGAATTACCTGCATTTGCCGGTGCAACAAGCGCACTTCGTCTTGCCATCCTTGGGGCACCTCGGGGTTGGCCAGTCGCTCCTGCACCCATTCTTTGGCCAGGTTGCCCGGACTCTTCTTGAGGACCGAGGCCACGTGCACCAATAGAGCAAGCTCATCTGAATCCAACCGGATACTGATGGTATCAGATGATGCTTTGGCGAGAGCATCATCGGCCTCTTGAGGACGCTTCTTACGCATAGGGCTGGCGAGTTTTGGCCGGGTGCGAGGGATTCCGCCGCCCGTTGCCGGCTTGGGGTTGGGCCAACGGTGCTTCCAGCGTCTGGAATGTGTTGGCCGGTTCCTCCGAACGGGGGTTCTTACGGCCGTTACGCCGGAGCCAGTATTGTTGAAGCGCAGTCGTAACCCGCGCCAGCCAGGCGCGGTCACGCATCAACTCCAGGATTTCAACCGTCGCGAAATATTTGCGGCTGCTTGGCATCGGGTTGCCCAGGGGCTTGAGCAACCGTGCGGAGACGAGGATCGGGACGTCGTAGGGCTGGCAGTTCAATAGGCAGGCCAATTGTTCCACGGTCAAGCGGGCTGGAGGCTGGCCCACCAGGGAGAAAAACTGTTTTTGTTCATCGTTCATCGCATCACCGGCGGCGCGAACTGGCTCGGTTCTCGCGGCCACAATGTCAAACGTGTTCGCCGCGAAAAACCGAACACAGAAAGTTTGGGTAAGAACAATGCAAACACCAAACGGTTCGAATCGATCGGGATACGCCTCAAGGGAACATCAATAAACATGAGGCTGGAACGGCAGCGACCGCAGGGACCGTAACGCCTGCCCCCCAGCCCCCCATGCCAAATCCATCGCAATGCGCTTGCGTCATTTCAACCGACGGGTGTAATTTGAACGCCTGAAATGGGTGACGAGACGTCATTGGTTGAATTGGTGCGGGCCTATCAGGCAGCCCAAGAAATGGATCTCATCGATGAGATAGGCGCGGCCATCGTTGCTAGAATTACCAAGCGGCTGCATCTTTTCCTGTGGGGGCGGTGCGGCAGCGCCATTCTTGACGACATTCTTCAGGCAACCTATGAGGCAATCTTTGACGGCTTTGAATCTTTTCAAGTAGCGGATGAACGGAAATTATGGAATTGGATGTTCACTATTGCCCGTCGAAAGGCGATTGATCATGGCCGCCAGTGGTCTAAGACATCAATCCACGAGTCCATTGAAGATATGGTTGCCGTATCAAACCCGAAACTTCCCGTGACGCCACCAGACGATTTCGGAAGGCGGGAAATCCTGAGCCGATTAAAAGCGATTAATCCTGTCTGCTTCGAGTATCTCTGGAACCACTTCGTGGTGGGCTTGACTCTTGTTGAAATGGCGGAGTCCTATGGCATCAAGGAAGACGCCATGAGAATGCGGGTTAAACGATGCCGCGACGGAGGGCGAAAAGGACTTTCAAACGTAGGTGCCCCATGAACGAAGACGAGACTCAATTTGAAACGGATTTGCGGCGATTGGGGGATTGGCTGCGAAGTGAAATCGGGCGACGGTATCCGCCAACGGAGAAACAGATGGCTGCGGTCCGGGCCGCAGGTCGCCGGAAATTTGAACGGGGGCAGCGACGGCGGGAGGCCGAACAGGCCAACTGCACGGTGAAGGGAGACAAAAAAGTGGAGGAGCCCACGAAGCCGACCGAGAAACCGAAGCCTGACCAAAAATCAAAGTCCGAGGATTACGGTCAAGATCAGGGCTTTTGATCGGTTATTCCCTTGGTTCAATGCGCTTCCTCGCGTAATCATCCAACAGACATTTCTTGGCGGCGACGGCCGCCGGTCCGCCGCGTTCAATTAATGACCGAATGAACGGGGCGGCTCCCCGAATCGCTTCCTCCTCGGCTTCTCGGCGCACGTCGTTGGGAAGCATGGCCCAGAAATTTTGAATCCCTCGTTCCCTCGCCTGTTCCTGGAGGGCGTTTTGCAGTCTCACCGTTTCCCGCTGCTTTGCGGTTTCCCGTCGGCCTTTCGAGGCCTCCAAGGCCTCCCGGGTCTGGGCCGCCCCAACCTGGAATTCTCGGGGAGAAACATATCCGCCCCGAATGGCGCAGACCAGGAACCCCGGCGGGTTGCGCGTAAGCTTCGGGTCGTTGCGCGCGAGCATCCAATCGAACACTCTGATCTGCATCTCGATCTGCGCCGGTGTGTGCTGTTTGACAAGTTTTCGGGCTATTCCATTGCTGATTCCTCGTTCGGCCAGTGCGGTCACCAGGTTTTGCGCCTCGGGCAAAAGGGCGGCTTCCATGCGGGCGGCTGGAGTTGGCCTCGCGCGCTCGAACACCACGCGCCAACGGCCAGGGCATAGTTTTCGGAATCGTTCACCGTCCGGCATCGGGCGCAAAAAACCTTTTCCTTCCAGTTCGACAACTCCCAGCCGCAATTTACGTTTCAAGCTCGCCGTGTCGTAGCCCCGGGCGAGGCCAATGTGTTCCCAGGCGAACTCCTTCAGATCGAACTCCTGCCGCCCCTGGTGGTAGAATCGTTTGTCCAGAAACCGATACAACCGCTTGGCAACCGCACTCCGAAGCCCTTTGAAGTAGTCGAAATCGATGCTCTTCAGGTTTCCGGCTTGAAAACTGCGGAACAGGACTTCGTTCCATACAAAAGCCGAGGCCGGCGCACCGCCTACCGTCAACCCAATATCGGGCGCGGGGCGATCCCGGTGACAAAGCCACACGTTATCCAGCACATGGAATGTCTCATCCATCCAGCACTGCTTCGTCTTGTTCCACCACGCACGCTGGTAATAAAGGGTCACCCCGGTCCACCGGTTGAGCGACGCCTCCAGTCGCGCGTAACTCTTGCTATCATCCCGCCAGCCGAGCACGTGTAACAGTTGGTGACGCGTGAAAGGCACCTTGCGGTCCGCGAAATCGTGCCATCTCGTCAACTGGATCAGCCCCAACAGCACCTCGTCATCCAAGGCGGTGGGCAGGCCATAGGCATCCGAACCCGTGACGGTAAGCGTGCGGGTGATCATCTCCCTCCTCCGCGCGTCCCATACGCGGTCCTGGAACAGCAGCGTCTTCTGCTCAGGGCGCAACCGGTGCGCCAAGGCGCACAGCGGGAATTCCGCCAGATTGAGTTCATCCCTTCCATCACAACCTTTCTGAGGCATCAAGTCTTCTTGGATGCGTTCAGCGGACTCCATGATTCCCCCACATGAAATGGCAACCACAACGGCCCTTTTTGTTGTGGTTTTGAGTTTATTAACACAGTTCAAGGTTATGGCCCAGAATAGTCGGGAATTCCGGCCACCTGCCTGGGTTTTCCTGTCGCGAATCCCGGTCAAACCTGCCCCAGATCCCGGTGCCCGCTGTCTCAGATACCGGTATTTCCGGCCTCGGATCCCGGTCAAAGGCTGCCCCAAATCCCGGCCATGCCTGGTCCTCGCCTTCTTCCTTAACACAGCAGCCGGTTGTATGGGTAGCTGCTTAGGATGAGAGCCATCCAAACGCTATGCAGGCTGCCGGCCTGGTCCAAGGCTGATCGACCTGGTTCATTATGAATCGCGCATCGTCGGGTTGGGAGCAGTAACGGCGGCAGACTTGGGAGCGCGTGGCGACTCGGTTCTACGGGCAGTTCGTGGTTTAGCCAGCATGCTGGCATGTTCGCTGGCTGGCTGGCACGCAAACCACCTTGCGTGCACGCTGGCCGGCATGATACTCAGCTAACAAGAGTGGCTGCTGACAATCCATGCGGGGAGTTCGGGGAGACAAGAAATGATCGTGGCGTTAACGAATTCAAAGGGTGGCGTGGGCAAGTCCACGATTTCGGTGCATTTGGCAGCCTGGTGGCAGGGGCGAGGGGCTCGAGTGGGACTGGTGGATGCCGATGCTCAAGGGTCTTCCTCCTGCTGGCTTCGCGAGGCCGCGCCGGACATCGCGGTTTTCCGGCTCCAGACGCCCGACGACATTTTGGACCAGGTTGCGAAACTCGCGATGGAGTTCGAACATCTTGTTGTCGATGGGCCGGCGGGGTTGTCCGAGGTGACGCGGGCGATTCTGCTCGTGGCGGATCTGGCGTTGTTACCCTGTGGGCCGTCGGTTCTCGACTTGCGCGCCGCCAACGAAGCGATCCGCGTGCTCAAGCAGGCGCAGGCGATTCGTCACGGGCCGCCGCGAGCGTTGTTGATGCCGAACAAACTTCAGGTGCAATACCGGCTCAGTCGGGAATTGTTGGAAACGGCGAGGTCGCTGGAAATCCCGTCCACTGGCGGTCTGCGCTTGCGCCAAGCATATGCTGACGCCGCCGGCCAAGGAACAGTGGTTTGGAGGTTGGGACCGCGCGGCGAGGTTGCCGCACTCGAAATGGAGGAGGTATTCAATGGACTGCTCGGCCAAGAATCGCAGAAGCATGAGCCAGGCGTTGCGAACGCCTGAACTCGGCGACGAAGCGCTGGCTTTTGTTGCCGGGAGAACGGCGGCGCCCAAGACGGAGATACCAGCGGCCACGCCCCGGAAGCAGGCGCTTCCGTCCCGGGACGTGGATTTCATCCCGCTACCGCAGCCCCCAAACAGTGTTCAGGATGCAGTGTCACTGGATGCAAAGCCGGATGTTGAGGGGGTCGCCTCTATCACCGTGCGGCTGCCGGCGAGCCTGCCAGCCTTGCTTTTGCGGGCTTCCGTGGAGCGCAAACTGCGGCGGAAGCTGCCCTTCACCCAACAGGACATCGTCGCGGATGCGCTTAGGAAATGGCTTTCCCAGCATGAAGAGCTGAAGTGACGCAGTCGACTTTGATCGATACCGGTGGCTACTTTGCCAGGGATTCATAGGAACAAAAGAAGGAGGAAAATGGGAATCACGATGGATTACGGGGCTTTAGTGGATGGCACCGACTTCGGCACCATTCGTCGTTACTTGGCGAGGGCGAAATCCCCGGTTCGGGGGGTATGGTTCGTGGCCTCCGAGGACTTGTTGCGTCAGGTGGCGGCCCTGTTGGACGCCGACAACGACCGGAGCTCTGTTTTGCGGCAGGGCCAACTCGGCCTCCTACTCCAGGACGGACAGATCAAACCCGGCGCCGATATCGAGGCGGAACGAACCGGCGTGGGCGTGGACCTGGAGGCGATTCCCGAAGGTGACTTTTGCCGTGCGATCTACCTCCCTCCGCTTTATCTGGTCCACGTCCCCGGGCTGAACCTCAAGTTGCGCAAGGGCCGAGGCACATGGTAGGTTGAGGGGTAGAAGCATATGCCACTGACTCTGGATCTGAATGTTGATGCGGCCAGCCTGTTGGCGCGCTTCATCGAGCGCGACCCGGCAAGGCTCGGCGGCGTGCCGGTGTTCCGGGGCACTCGCGTGCCGGTCAGGAGCCTCTTCGAGCACCTGCACGCGGGCGATTCGCTGGAGACCTTCCTCGATGACTTTCCCGGGGTGACGCGCGAACAAGCGCAAGGGGTGATTGACCTGGTTGGGCATCAACTCCTCGACGGAGTGCATGCCCGCGTGTCTTGACGCCCAGGTCGTCGCTTACGACCCGCCCGCTCCAACTTCGTTCTACCGCCGCCCCTCAAACCGTGTTAGAACCGATGCCCACTAACGTCATTGCAATGCCAACGCGTTCTTTGGCGTCATTGAGATGGGCGCGAACACCCGCCAAACCGAACTCACCATTCGGCTAAGGGGACGGAGCTTACCAACCGTCACGTTCGTGTCCCGTAGAGCTGGATTTCCGCGAGAGCGGGTCGTCCAGTTCGAGGGAGGCCTTTCAGAGTAATCCCCCGGTCACCAACCGGGGAGTAATCCTGAGATTCTATCCCATGCATTTGAATAGCGGATTACGGGCGAGCGGGACACGCCTGTCGCTGCAATGCGGCAGGTCGGTCTAGTTCAAAGCGGGTGAGCGGTGAACAAGGAGCATCGCAAATCCCCCCGCGGGACTCAGGACCAAAGCCATTATGGCCAATCGGGTGAAAGGCTCGGGAGGTCCGGGTAACGCGCGCTGGCGTCGGGAGTCCGGCGGTGGTAACACCGACCGGCCGGAGGCTGACTGCCTCCGGGGTTCCGCCAAAAATGCGGACCGCGAAAAGCTCAACGATGAGAGGGGCATCAAGCCCTTGCCAGTAAACGACAGCAGAGACGGAGCCGAATCGGCAAAAACTCGACCAGAAAGGGTAAGGGGGCGCTTCTGTATTCTTTCCCCTGAAATCGGCGCTTGAAGGGCGCTGGAAACTATGGCGAGGCGGGAGCCTTGCACATACCTGGTCAGCATGGACGCAATTGTCCAACCAACGTGACTGCTGTGGTGAAGAACAAGAATAACCGCGCAAGGGGTGTGGCTGCCGGAGTGGTATCCGGTGCCGGCGAAGTCCGCCGGTGCTTCAAACGCCGCACCTTGATGAGAGTGCCCCGAGTAGGACCAGGCGAAGCCTGGACCCATTGCCTCCGGCCTGAAAATCGGAGGGTGGGTGTCGCTCCAGCAAGGCAGTTGGAGCGACGGGCGCGTGCTACGGGTGGTGCCGGGCACAACTGCGCACACGAAAGGGGTGACGGGATTATCCCGTCTCAATGACGTCGTGGGCCGGTGGATTCAAATTCCACCGGCCCATTTCGACGAAGAAGAATTGCGTTCAAACGAACGGAACCTGGGGACAGGCGACGCTCGTTTGAGGGCAGCAAACACACTGGAGCAATTGAACATGACCAGGTAAACCTCTGGTTTTCGCACACGCAACCGCTATTGCTGGGCAACGGCAACAACGGAATACAGCGCGCGCAACTACTTGCGCCGCCCAAGAAACCCGCGCGGAGCGCGAACCGGGGGTTTCGAGGCGGCCGAAGGTAGGGTGCGGTTATGCGGCCAATTCAAGGCTGCGAAAGGATTTGCGCTTTTGGGGGCTGCGCCGCTTAAGCAACCTCCCACAGGTTCGATGCCATAACGCTGTTTGGAGGATCGAACATGGCATACCGGTGCGTGGCCACCTCGGTGGCGGGGTTCGTTCAACAAGTCGCTGTCGCCTACATCGCCAACGGCTATTACTTCTACGTTTTTGGGAGGGTTCCCGACCACAAAGACCCCGATGGCGTGGACCAGAAGCTCGTCGGCCAGTATGGAATCGATCAATCCAAGTGGAGCCGCGCGCGCCGAAAGAAGCGCGGGGAGGCCAACGTTCAGTTTCTGCGCTACGAAAGGTTTTTCGTCCTGTTGGCCCAGCACGGCAACCACCCGTTTTTCGCCGCCGAGGGGAGCCAGGTGCGGGACATCCGAAAGCATCCGCTTTACTTCATGGGCTACTCGATCGGCTGCCGGCGCGCGCGAGGCGGAGGGCGTTATCACGCCTCTGTCCGCATCCAGGGTGAACTAGCGGCCGAGTTGAGGGCGCAATTCTCACGAATTGCGGTGCACCGGACAGTCGAAGACCTCTACCGGGAACTGCGCGCCATCCCTTATGAGCCCTACGCCCCTGTTCGCGACCAGTTGCGCGGCGTTCTGCGTGAGGTTAATCGGCGGCGCAAAGCGGCGGGGCTGGAACTTGTCCCCCTTGACGCGCTTGGTTGGCGGCGTGTGCCGGTAAAGCCATTTTCTGAGCCAAAGGAGGCGGTTTTGGAGCAATTCTCCGAGAAATCAATCAGGTGCCACTCCTGGCCAATAACGTTGTTTGACGAATAAAAACAAATGCTGTTCGGAATTCGCCCTCGCCTCCGATTGTAATAGGTGAATGAGCCTGAAGCATCGGATACACGCCTCGGAGCAGGCAGCAACCTGCCGACAGGTTGGAAAAAGCGCCTTGCTGCTAACGGCTGAATTCCAAGTCGTTGCATGCAACAATAGCGCGACAACCTGCACATCCCCGTGACACCCATCACCAACCAGGACAAGGACAAGGTCTACTTGGAGTTTTTTCGCCCCGAGTTCGTATCCCAACGGCTCGGCAAGCCCGGGCGATGGCAAGGCGGCGCAGTGCCGAGACTGATGCTCCAGAACCCGGTGAAAAAGAAGGCTTTCGAAACGGTGCTTCTGGGAAGGTCCCTTTATGGAGAGCCACTTGTGGACCTTCTTCAACGCCCCGACGATCGAATAAATGCGTGGCATCACAGTCTTGCGGCGAGACCCACTGGGAGTATGATCTGGGCGCTCTCCCCAGACCCGATCAGAGCCCGAATTCGCCTCAGCCACCATCGAGCTGTGGCGGCAGCCGTCACTGACTTCGAGCGCACGCTAAATGGGGCGTCCTTCTTCGACGACAGAACAAAGCCCGGATGGAAGATGACGCTCTTTGCTGCTTTTCACAGTGCTGCTTCGCCAGAATGCACGCCTCGACTTGAAACGAACTTGTTCTTGTTCAACTTCACTCTCATCCGCGGCGTGGGTATCGGAAGCCTGTCGCCAGAGCAGGTTCAGAAACTGGGAGATCGGCTAGACTCGGTTTACCGGGCGACGTTGAAGAACGAGGTGCTGTGGCTGTTTGGCGGTGCACGTCTTGATGTCCCAAAGGAGCTTGCGATCCGCGTGGAAGAGGAAATCGGAATTCTTCTCATGAAGAACCATGGGCGCGCAGAATCCAAACCCCTGAAGGGGGCGGCGCTGTCCACTACCTGGCGAAAGGTGGCGGACCACCTGGGCTGGGGGCCGCGAAAGATCCAGAGGATGCTCTGGGAAACTAAGTCGCAACCGACTTTGCGAAATTGGGCTCGGGACTGGAAGACGATCCTGCGAATCGGTTCTATCGTGGCAAAAGTGAATACCAAGCCCATCACGAAGCTCGCGAAAACATTTATCGAGAAGCACCTGCCGGAATCGCAATCGGAGCAGCTTGCAAGGAAACCGGAACAGGAAAGAGGGACTTCGCAGTCCTACTGAATTGAGTCTGGTTATGCGCCTCATGGGCCAAAAAAGTAGCCAAGATGTCTTAAGGAAACGAAATCAACTGGGCGCTCATCCGTGCGACGGCCCAGAATGATGTGGTCGAGCACCTCGATATGGAGAATCTGCCCCGCGCGGATCAGGTCGCGGGTCACTTTGATGTCGGCCTCCGACGGCGTGGGATCGCCGCTTATGCCGCATGCGGCATAACAGGGGTTATGCCGCATCCCGTTTTATGCCGCATGCGAGCAGCACTGGCCCGTCCAGTCGGGCCGGTCGAGCATTTTGATGCGGCATAAAACTGGCTGGGGTTGACTGGCGTCGGTCTTTGGTTTTGGAATG
>TBL_comb47_HYPODRAFT_10004059_pt1 | contig 16985 bp, 18 predicted proteins | sample TroBogypolimnion_40_FD_10682 | JGI IMG/M metagenome (IMG submission 10682)
AGGAGGATGTTGGACGGCTTGATGTCGCGGTGGATGAGGTTCAGCTGGTGGGCGCCGTGGACGGCCTCGGCCACCTGGGCGAGGATGGCCACCACTTCGTCCAGCTGGAGGTCCTGGGCGGCGTCCTCCAGCGTGGGTCCCCGGACCAGCTGCATGGCGATCCGGGGGGTGCCGTTGCTGGCATCCACATCATAGATGCGGCAGATGTTCGGGTTGTCCAAACGGGCATGGAGCTGGGCCTCGTGCATGAACCGGATCATGGCGGCCGGTTCGAGGTGCTGGAGGATCTTCAGGGCCACCGGCCGGGCCAGGACGATGTCCCAGGCTTCATATACATTACCCATGGCGCCATGGCCCAGCAGCGGGCCGATGACATAACGCCCCTCCCGGCGCCCTTCAGCCTCAATCCAGGCAGGTTGGAGAGTGGATTCAGTCAAGGATGATTCCGCGGGGGGAGGTTGAGGGTGACCTTAAGTCGGAAATATTTATAAACTCAAAATAAAAACGGTCCAGACAAATGAATGATAAGCCGAATGACCGGGTGCGTTATATAAAATTAATTTTTTAGCACAACACGATCAGATTCAATTATTTAATGTTTAATAAATTATATATAACCAGCTCAAGCCCGAAGCAGGCTTTCCAGGACCGCGGGATCCGACACCGGCGCCGCGCAGGTCCGGTCCCGGCACAGGAACGCCGCCGGACGGTCCGAGTTCCGGCCCTGGTGCAGGGGCAGGTCCGGATCGGCCGATGCCAGGGAAAGCAGCAGGCCGGGCAGGAACGGGCGCCGGGCCGCGGCCAGCAGGGCCTGAGTGTCCGGATCCGAGGGGTCGCCGGTGATGACGACGGACAGGGACGAACCCGCCAGGTCCAGCACCGAGAGCATCCCCAGGAAGCCCCCGGGCGCCCGCTCCATGAGCGGAGCGGCGCAGCGCAGGGTCCGTGCGGCGGCGGCCTCGAAGTCCGGCCGCCCCAGGTGCCCGGCCAGGCGCAGCAGGGCCCGGGCCGCCAGGGTGTTGCCGGAGGGCAGGGCTCCGTCGTAGAGGGGCTTCTGCCGGAACAGCAGGTCCTCGCCGGGCTCCGGGCTGCCGAAGAAGCCGCCCTGAGCGGGATCCTCGAACCGGGCCAGCATGGTGTCCAGAAGTTCGCCGGCCCAGCGCAGCCAGGCCGGATCGAAACAGGCTTCGTACAGGTCCGCCAGGCCGGAGGCCACGGCCGCATAGTCCTCCAGGAAGCCCGGGATGTGGGCCTGCCCCCGGCGCCAGGTCCGCAGCAGGGTGCCCTCCTGCCCCATCTCCCGGCGGAGGAAGGCCGCCAGGGCCAGGGCGGCCTCCAGGTAGCGCCGGTCCCCCAGCACCTGGAAGCCGCGGGCGAAGGCGGTCAGGGCCAGGCCGTTCCAGGCGGCGAGCACCTTGTCGTCCTTGCCGGGGCGGACCCGGGCGTCCCGGTGGCTCCGGAGCCGGGCCCGCGGGCCGGCCAGGCCCTCCCAGTCCGTGCCGGGAGGGGCGTCGAACCGGTGCAGGACGCTGGCGCCGTGCTCGAAGTTGCCGGCGGCGGTGACGCCGTAGGCCCGGCAGAACCCGGCGCCGTCGGCCCCGAGCACCGCCGCGACCTGGTCGGGGGTGAAGGCGTAGAAGCGGCCCTCCTCGCCCTCGCTGTCGGCGTCCTCGCTGGAGTGGAAGCCCCCGGACGGGTCGCGCAGATCGCGCAGGAGGTAATCCAGGGTCTCCCGGGCGATGGTCGCGTAGCCCGGGGCGCCGGTGGCCTGGAAGGCGCCCAGGTAGCAGGCGGCCAGCTGGGCGTTGTCGTAAAGCATCTTTTCGAAATGCGGGATGAGCCATTTTTCATCCACGCTGTAGCGGGCGAAGCCGCCGCCCAGGTGGTCGAACATGCCGCCTTCGGCCATGGCGTCCAGGGTGCGCACGGCCATGGCCCGGTCCGAGGCCGCGCCCCGGCGCAGGATCAGCTCCACGGCCATGGCCTGGGGGAACTTGGGCGCCGGGCCGAAGCCGCCCCAGTGGGCATCGAAGTTCCGGCGCAGCTGGTCCAGGGCGGTCTCGAACAGCGCCGGGCCGGGCATGGCCGATCCGGGCGCCACCACCGCCTGCCGGGCCAGGGCCTCGGCCAGCTGCCCGGCGTCATGCTCCACCTCGTCGCGCCGTTCGCGCCAGGCGCGGCTGATGCCGTCCAGCACCTGGCTGAAGCCGGGCATGCCGTAGCGGGCGGTGGGCGGGAAGTAGGTGCCGCCGTAGAAGGGCTTCAGCCCCGGGGTGAGCCAGACGCTCATGGGCCAGCCGCCCCGGCCGGTGATGGCCTGGACCGCGGCCATGTACAGCTCGTCCAGGTCCGGGCGCTCCTCCCGGTCCACCTTGATCGGCACGAACCCGTCGTTGAGCATCCGGGCCACCGCCCCGTCCTCGAACGATTCCCGTTCCATGACGTGGCACCAGTGGCAGGCGCTGTAGCCGATGCTCAGGAAGATCGGCCGGTCCTGGGCCTGGGCTTCGGCCAGGGCTTCGGGCCCCCAGGGCCGCCAGTCCACCGGGTTGTGGGCGTGCTGGAGCAGGTAGGGGCTGGTGGCGTGGATGAGTTGGTTGGCCGGTCGTTCGGTCATGGTTGACTCCACTGGTCACCTATTGTCTCCGGAGCGGCCGCGCCGTGGGGGTGTTCCTTTTCGTTGAGACTTGGCCTTTTTAGCGGTAAGATCATGGGTTCATCCCATTCCGGGATGGCTCTGCCTGCATCCGGACCCCATGTTCGACACCCTCACAGACAAACTCACCCGCGCGATGAAATCATTGCGGGGCCAAGCCAAGCTGACCGAGCGCAACATCGAGGACGCGCTCCGGGAAGTGCGCATGGCGTTGCTGGAAGCGGACGTGCACGTGGCGGTGGCCCGGACCTTCCTCCAGCGGGTGAAGGAGAAGGCGCTCGGCACCGAGGTGCTGCAGGGGCTCAATCCGGCCCAGCAGTTCATCGACGTGGTCTACCAGGAGCTCACCGCCATCATGGGCGGGGAGGCCCCCGAACGGCCTCTGGACTTCGCGTCCAAGCCCCCCACCGTGGTGATGATGGTCGGGCTCCAGGGCTCGGGCAAGACCACCACCTGCGGCAAGCTGGCCAAATACCTGAAGAAGAACGGCCATTTCCCCCTGCTGGTGCCCGCGGACGTGAACCGCCCGGCGGCCATCGAGCAGCTGCACGTGGTGGCCAGGGACGCCGGGGTGCCGAGCTTCCGCACCGAGTCCAGGGACCCCGTGGAGATCTGCCGCGCGGCCGTGCTGGAGGCCGAGCTGAAGGGCTGGGACGTGGTGCTGCTGGACACCGCCGGGCGCCTGCACCTGGACGAGACCCTGATGGACGAGCTGGCCCGGATCAAGACGGCCTGCGGTCCCACCGAGATCCTCTTCGTGGCCGACGCCATGACCGGCCAGGACGCGGTGCGCTCGGCCGGGGCCTTCCACGAGAAGCTGGCCATCACCGGCGTCATCCTCACCAAGGCCGACGGCGACACCCGCGGCGGCGCGGCCTTCAGCATCAGGCACATCACCGGGATGCCCGTCAAGTTCGTGGGCAACGGCGAGAAGCTGGACGATTTCGAACGCTTCCACCCCGACCGCATGGCCCAGCGGATCCTCGGGATGGGCGACATGCTCACCCTCATCGAGCAGGCCAAGGACAAGATCGACGAGAAGCAGGCCGAGGGCATGGCCAGGCGGATGGTCAAGAACCAGTTCTGCCTGGAGGACATGCGCATGCAGATGCAGCAGATCCAGAAGCTGGGCAGCATGCAGAAGATCATGGGGATGCTTCCGGGCATGGGCCAGATGAAGCAGCAGCTGGAATCGGCGGTGACCGACAAGCGGGTGAAGCATTTGGAGGCTATCCTGAACTCCATGACGCCCAAGGAACGCCAGAACCACAACCTGCTCGACGGCAAGCGCAAGCGGCGGATCGCCGCCGGCAGCGGACGGCCGGTGCACGAGGTGAACCAGCTGCTCAAGCAGTTCCTGGAAATGAAGAAGATGATGTCCCAGATGAACAACCCTTCCTTCATGAAGCGCATGCAGGGCATGCAGAACATGCAGAACATGGGCGGCAAGCCGCCCTTCTCCCTTTAACAACCCCGCCTACCCTTTTTTCAACACCAAGGAGTCCCCGATGCTTTCCATCCGTCTCGCCAGGAACGGCGCCAAGAAGCGGCCCTTCTACCACATCGTCGTTTCCGAGAACGACCGCATCCCCACCGGCCGCGCCATCGAGGTCCTCGGTTTCGTGAACCCCATCGCCACCTCCGGCGAGACCATCCGGATCGACGCCGAGAAGGCCAAGGCCTGGATCGCCAAGGGCGCCCAGCCCTCCAAGACCGTGCTCGAACTGTTCAAGAAGAACGCGATCCTGCAGTAGCTTCGTTCCACCCGCCAGGCCGGGCCCAGGTCCGGTCTGGTTCGTCATAGCTTGAAAAAACAGCCGGCATCCCGGCCCCTCGGCGGAGCTTTCATGGACTTTGAAGCCTTTCTGATCGATGTCCTGACCCCCATCCTGGACAACCCCGAGGCCCTGAGGGTGGAAGTGAAAGGCGAAGGCCGGAAGGCCGACGTGCTGATCTACGCCGATCCCAAGGACCGCGGACGCATCATCGGCAAGAGCGGGCGGATGATCTCCTCCCTGCGGCTGCTGGTCAAGGCGGCCGGCGAGAAGGCCGGGCTGCACACCGTGAACCTGGAGCTGTACGACGGCGACGAGGCCCCGCGGGGCGCGGCCGCCGGCGCCGACGCCGGCCACGGGGAGGCCTGATGCTGCTGCTGGGCCATCTGGCCAAGATCCAGGGGCTCAAGGGCGAGTTCCTGATGCATGAGCTCATGGACGACCCGGGCAGGCTCACCGGGCTGGCGCGCCTGGTGCTGGCGCCGCCGTCGCTGGACCTGGAGACCGTGGCCGAACCGGACGCCCCGGCCAGGACCGTCCGCCTGCGCAGCTACCGGCTGCACCAGGAGCGGGCCTGCGTGGCCTTCGAAGAGATCCCGGACCGCACCGCCTCGGAGCCCTACAAGGGCTGGGCGCTGTGGACCACCGACCCCCTGGCCCCGCTGGCCGAGGGCGAATCCTACCGCCACGACTGGATCGGCTGCGAAGTCTTCATCGCCGGGGCCAAGGTGGGCGAGGTGCTCCGGCTGGACCCCACCCCCATGGGCTACGATATGGTCGTCATGAAGGACCTCCGCCCCGGCCGCCGGGGCCAGCGGGACATCCCCTACATCAAGGCCTGGTTCCAGGTGGACCTGGCGGCCCGCCGGATCGATCTGGATCCGCCGGCGGGCCTGCTGGACCTGGATTCCATCAACGATTAGCCGGAGTTCCCGACGTCTGCCGCCAACCGTTCAGGACGAGGCAGAGGGCGTAGTAGCCGGTGAACAGGTAGAGCGCCATCTGCGGCGTGCCCGCGTCCACCTGGAGCTTGAACACGGCCGGGACCAGGAAGCTGCCGTAGGCGGCGATGGCCGAGATCCAGCCGACGGTGGGCGGGGCCATGCCGGGCCGGGTGCGGTGCGGGACCATCTGGAACACCGCGCCGTTGCCCAGGCCGGTGGCCACGAACAGCACCAGGAACAGGACCAGGAACGGTATGAAGAAGGCCTCGGGGGCGGGCGCGGCCTGGGCCAGCTTGACGAAATGGGCCACGCCCAGGGCGCCGGCGCCCATGAGCACGAAGGAGAACTGGGCGACCCGGGCGCCGTTCCACTTGTCGGCCATCCAGCCGCCCACCGGGCGGAACAGGCTGCCCACCAGGGGGCCCAGCCAGGCGTAGGCCATGGCCTTGGGCGCGTGGGTGTTCACCAGCCCGCCCGGGAGCTTGCCGAACACGACGTTGATGAGCAGGGGCAGGGCGCCGCTGAAGCCGATGAAGCTGCCGAAGGTGCCCAGGTAGAGCACGGTCAGGACCCAGGTGTTCTTGTCGTTGAACATCTTGAAGTCCTGGGCCAGCCGGGCGCGGATCCGCCCGGGGATGATCCGCAGCAGGCCCAGGGACAGGACGATGGTGAGCAGCAGCACCCCCACCTGGGCCAGCAGGCCGAGCTTGAAGCCCAGCAGCAGGACCACGCCGACGGTGGTGACGGCCAGGCCCAGCAGGTGCAGGCCGAGGATCTTCAGGATCGCCATGCCCAGGGGCTCGCTGTCCTGGCCGGGCAGGTTGTCCATGAAGCACCAGGCCAGCACGGCCAGCACGGCGACGACCGGGACCCAGACCAGGGCGCCGTTGGCCAGGTAGAGGGCTTTGCCGGCGGAGGTGAGCTTGGGTGCGCCGGCCAGGGAGCCGAACAGGCCCAGACCGATGACGGCGGGGATCACCACCTGCATGACGCTGACCCCCAGGTTGCCCAGGCCGCCGTTGAGGCCCAGGGCCGAGCCGGCGATGCGCTTGGGGAAGAACCCGGGGATGTTGGCCATGCTGGAGGCGAAGTTGCCGCCGCCGATGCCGGAGAGCACCGCCAGGGCGGCGAAGGTGGCGAAGCTGGTTCCGGTGTCCTGGAGGGCGATGCCGGCCCCCAGGGCGGGGAGGATGAGCAGGGCGGTGGTGATGGCGACGGTGTTGCGGCCGCCGGCCAGGGACACCAGGAACGAGCTGGGGATGCGCAGGGTGGCGCCGGAGAGGCCGGCGATGCTGATGAGGGTGAACAGCTGGGCCGGGGTGAACGGGAACCCGGCGTCCTTCATGCGCACGGCCAGGATGCTCCAGAACATCCAGACGGCGAAGGCCGCCAGCAGGGCCGGGATGGAGACGGCGAGGTTGCGCCAGGCGGTCCGGGACTGGCCTCCCGCCCAGGCGGCGGGGTCCTCGGGGTTCCATCGGGTGATCTGGGTCATGCGGACTCCTTGGCGGGCGTGGTCATGGGCGGCGGTCCAATCCCGGCGCTTTGAATGCCAGGAACAGGGCGACGGCGGAAAGCAGGGCGGAGACGGCGAGGGCCCCGGGAAGCTGGCCGCGCTGGCCGTCCAGCACCGCGGACAGCACCGTTTCGAACAGGTAGGCCTGGATCAGGACGATGAGCAGGATGACGGCCAGGGCCGCGCCGGTGAGGTTGCTCTTCATGCGGCCTCCGGGCCGGGTTTGGGCAGGTCCCCGCGGACCCACAGCCAGCCGTCGGCCCGCAGTTCCACCGCCAGCCGCGACAGGGGCCGGGTGGGCGGGCCCTGGATCGGGAAGCCCCGTTCCACTTCGAAGTAGCCGTTGTGGCAGGGGCACTCCAGGCCCTTGCCGTCCCAGCGCACCGCGCAGCCCAGGTGGGTGCAGGTCTGCCGGTAGGCGCGCCAGCCCTGTCTGGTGTTGATCAGGATGCAGCGGTCCTGGGGGTTGCGGTAGGTGAACAGGAAGCTGTTGCCGGGCGTGAGCTCTTCGGCCCGGCAGACCTTCACCTCGACCGGGACCGCTGCGGGCTCGGGGGCGCCGTCCAGGGGCCGCTTGCGCAGGGCCAGGTAGCCGATGCCGGCGCTGAAGCCGGTGGCCACCAGGGCCATGAAGCGGCCGAACTCCCGCCGGGAAAGCCGGCCCTCCTCGGCCAGGTCCACGGGGAACAGGGTCTTCCAGCCGGGCATCAGAGGCCTCCTTCGCAGAGCAGGCCCGCATCGAGGTTCATGGGCGTCTCGGGGTCGGGCACCATGATGGCGTTGCGGGTCTTCACCACCAGCGAGCCGATGAGGAACTCCCGCAGGGGCCGGTTGGCGCGCTGGCCCGCCACTTCGTGCCGGGGCGCGAACAGCAGCGCCTGGCTGGGGCAGACGGTGGCGCACATGGGCCGCTGGCCCAGGGAGGTGCGGTCGTAGCAGAGGTCGCACTTGAGCATCTGCTCCAGCCCGGAAAAGACGATGGGCACCCCGAACGGGCAGGACAGCTCGCAGTTCTGGCAGGCGATGCAGCGCGGCTTCTGGCTGGCGTGCACCACCCCGTCCTCGCTGCGCTTGATGGCGTCGGCCGGGCAGGACATGGCGCAGATGGGGTCCTCGCAGTGCATGCAGACGGTGGGGCCGGTCTGGGTGGAGGCCGATCGGTCCAGCTCGTCCAGGTGGATCATGGAGTGGCCCCGGTGGGTGCCGCACTCGGCGCAGGCCGCCACGCAGCTGCGGCAGCCGATGCAGCGCTGGGGGTCGATGAAGAAGCCGTACTCGGCGCTCACCATCACAACACCTTTTCCGGCAGGACGCCCTGGAGGCTGGAGGCCTCCCGGGCCATGCGCTGCAGCTCAATGAGCTCGGGGGGGAACCGGTCCGGGCTGACCTTGGCCAGGCGGCAGGCGCTCACCTTGAACTCGGGGATCCTGCTCACCGGATCCAGGTGCCGGGCGGTGAGCACGTTGGCCGAAAGCGGGCCGGGCCAGTGGTAGGGGATGAACACGGTGTCGGGCCGGATGGTGCTGACCACTTTGGCCGGCAGCACCAGCTCGCCCCGGCGGGTGGCCACGGAGAGGGCGTCGCCTTCGCGCACCCCGAGCCGCTCGGCCATGCGTGGATGGAGCTCCACGTAAGGGTGCGGGCACTGCTCCACCAGGAAGCCGATGCGCCGGGTCTGGGTGCCGGAGAGGTAGTGGAACACCACCCGGCCGGTGGTGAGCCAGACCGGGTACTCGGCGTCCACCACCTCCATGGGCGGGCGCCAGGGGGTGGGGATGAACCGGGCCCTGCCGTCGGGGTGGAAGAACCGGCTCCCTTCGAACAGCCGCGGGGTGCCGGGGTGGTCCTCGGTGGGGCAGGGCCAGAAGACGCCCATGTTCGCTTCGATCTTCTCGTAGGTGATGCCGGCGTAGTCGGCGGTGCCGCCCTTGGAGGCCACCCGCAGCTCTTCGAAGATGGCCCGGGGGCTGGTGAAGTGATCGAAGAACCGGCCGCGCCCCAGGCGCCGGGCCAGCTCGGTCATGATCTGCCAATCCGGGCGGGCCTCCCCGGGAGGCTCCACCGCCTTGCGCAGCCGGATCACCCGGCCTTCGGCGCTGGTGGCGGTGCCTTCGTCCTCCTCGTGCAGGGCCGAGGGGAAGACGATGTCGGCGTGCTGGGCCGTCTCGGAGAGGAAGAAGTCGAACGACACGAAGAACTCGAGCTTCTCCAGGGCCTCCCGGGTGAAGGTGGAATCGGGCAGGCTCACCAGGGGGTTGAAGCAGAGGCAGAGCAGCCCCTTGATCTCGTCCGCGTGGATGGCGTTCATGATCTCCTGGGCGCTGAGGCCCTTGCCCGGGAGCTCGGCGTCGCTGCAGCCCCAGACCGAGCAGATGTACTCGCGGTGCTCGGGATTCTCGATGTCCCGGTTGCCCGGGAGCTGGTCGCACTTGTGGCCGTGCTCGCGCCCGCCCTGGCCGTTGCCCTGGCCCGTGATGGTGGCGTAGCCGCAGTTGGGCCGGCCGATGCGTCCGGTGGCCAGCACCATGTTGATGCAGGAGCTGACGTTCTCGACCCCTTTGGACTGGTGCTCGATGCCCCGGGCGTGCATGAGGAAGCTGGTCTTCGCCTCGCCCCACATCCGCGCGGCCTTTTCGATGGCGGCCACCGGCAGGCCGGTGACGGCGCTGGTCCACTCGGGGGTGCAGGCCCTGGCCGCTTCCAGGGTGGCGTCGAAGCCGTTGGTGTGGTCGCGCACGAAGTCCCGGTCGACGAGGTCCCACTTGTCCAGCAGGTGCAGGATGCCGTTGGTGAGCGCGCTGTCGGTGCCGGGCTTGAGCGGCAATGCCAGGTCGGCGGTGCGGGCCAGCGGGGTGATCCGGGGATCCACCACGATCAGCCTGGCGCCCCGGTCCCGGGCCTTCCAGATGTAGTCGGTGGTGATGGGGGCGCATTCGGCCACGTTGGCGCCGCTCACCCAGATCACCTCGGCGCCGAGGATATCGGCCCAGGAATTGGCGGCCCGGTCCACCCCGAAGGCCTTCTTGTTGCCGGCGCCGGCGCTCACCATGCAGAGCCGGCCGTTGTAGTCGAGGTTCTTCGTGCCCAGCCCGAGCCGGGCGAACTTGCCGGCCAGGTAGCTCTTCTCGTTGCTGAGGCTCACCCCCGAAAGCAGGGCGAAGGCGTCCTTGCCGTAGCGTTCCTGGATGCGCTGGATCTCGCTCACGGTGCGCTCCATGGCCTCGTTCCAGTCCATGGGGACGAAACCGGCGTCGGTGCGCTTCATGGCGTGCAGGAGGCGGTCCGGGTGGCTGCCCTGGAGGTAGCGCTTGACCCCCTTGGGGCAGAGCTTGCCCTGGTTGAAGGGGAACTCCTCCCAGGGCTCGAACCCTACCACCGCGTTGTCCTTGACCTTGAGCTTGATGCCGCACTGCTGGCCGCAGAAGCAGCAGTGGGTCGCCACCACCTTGTCCGGCTGGTCCTGGGCGTCCCAGCCTCCGGGCGGGGCCAGGTTCAGGTGCGGGCCGAACTGTTGCCGGAGCTGGGCGGAGGTCTGGGGCAGGTGGGCCATGGGGTCAGCTCCCGAAACGGATGGGGTCGGTGAGGGGTTCGACCGGCAGGGGGACGTCGGCGAAGCCATCGAAGGCGCCGGCCAGCCTGAGGTTGTGGGCGGTGAGCACCAGCCGGCGCTTGCAGCGGGGGCAGAGGTCCAGGTGGTGGACCCCGGCGCCGTGGCGGGCGCCGTCCAGCCCAAGCTCGCGCCACAGCCGCTCCAGGTCGGCGCGCTGGTTGGTCCGGATGAACGGGGTCCGGCAGGCCTTGCAGGGCAGCAGGCCCTGGGCCTCGCCTTCGGCCTTGTAGCGCGAGACGCCTGCCTGGGCGGGCCGCTGGACGATGTGGAACAGCTTGCCGAAGGGCAGGAACAGCAGCAGGAGGATGACCGTCATCTGGTGGATGAAGGCGAGCGTGCCGAAGTTGCGGCCCTGGAGCCACTCCTCGGAGGCGGTGAGCAGCAGGCCGGTGGCGGCGACGGCGATGAGCAGGAGCAGGGGCAGGATGTCCAGGTCGAAGCGCTGGGTGCTGCTGTCGCCCTCGTCCTGGGAGCGGCGCAGGAAGGCCAGGACGCAGCCGGCGATGACCATGAACGCGGCCAGGTCCAGGATGTGGAAGGTGATGAAGGCCTGGGGCGAGTGCAACGGAAAGCTTCCGGCCGGGAACCCGAACACCCAGGCCTGGTAGCGGTCGGGGTTGGCGCCGTCGCTGGTGAAGCGGGCCCAGCCGAACACCAGCGGGAAGGTCACGGCGAAGGCCAGCAGGCAGCCCCAGGCCAGGCAGGCGTGGGCGCCCCAGCGCTTGATCGAGCGCTGCCTGATGAAGCGCTGCAGGAGCATCTGGTCCAGCAGGTCGAGCAGGATCCGGGGCAGCTGCAAAAGCCCCCGGGGGCTGAGGAAGGTGCGCGCCGTCCAGCGCCAGTACATGGCCGTGGCCGGCCGTTCCAGCCAGGTGAAATAGCGGTAGGCGACGCCGAAGCAGGCGAACACCGAGGCGATGAGGTAGCCCAGCAGGGCCGGGTCCAGCCACCGGCCGCCGTGGTTGCCCAGGGCGATGAGGCCGCAGAGCGCGCAGGTGGCCGCCGCCGCCCGCAGCAGGGGGCGGGGTTCCAGTTCCAGGGTGGCGAGCATGCGCATGGTTGCCTCTTCGACACCTCAAACGATGCGGAGGTTCGGGTTGGGAAGCCTTGATGCAGGTCAAGGAGGGGAAAATAAATAAATTTCCGCGTCTTGATCTGGGTCAAGGGAACCTGACCGGTCAAGTCGGATATTGGTTCATGGGCACGACACCCGAAGGGAAACCATGAGCGAGCTGATCAACAACCAGGAACTCCGGATCAGGACCCTCAAGGAGGTGATCCTGCATCTGCACCAGGGACAGGCCCCCGAGGCGGTGCGCGGGCAGCTGAAGAGCCTGGTGGCCGATGTGGACGCCAGCGAGATCGCGGCCATGGAGCAGCAGCTCATGGCGGAGGGCCTGTCGCCGGAGCAGGTGCGCTCCATGTGCGATCTCCACGCCGACGTGCTCAAGGAAGTGATGGCCGAACCCCGCGCGCCCAAGGTGCTGCAGCCCGGCCACCCGGTGGACACCTTCCGGCGGGAGAACCGGGCCCTGGAGGAGGCCATCGCGGTGGTCCGGGTCCGGACCGGCCGGGTCGCCGAACTGCCGGACAGCGGGACGCCCACGGCCGAGCGGCTGGCCCTGCTGGAGGCGGCCAACCCGCTCATGGACGTGGACAAGCATTTCGCCCGCAAGGAGCACCTGGTCTTCACGGTGCTGGAGCGGCACGGCAACACCGGGCCGTCCAAGGTCATGTGGGGCAAGGACGACGAGGTCCGGGCCCAGCTCAAGGGCGCCCTGTCGGCCCTGCGCGAGGAGACCCTGTGCGGGGCCGAACTGAAGTTCCTGGCCGCGACCATGCTGGAGCCCGCCCTGGCCGCATTGGAATCCATGGTCTACAAGGAGGAGCACATCCTCTTCCCCATGGCCCTGGGCCTATTCACCGAGGAGGAGTGGGGCGAGATCTGGAGCCAGAGCCAGGACTACGGCTGGTGCCTGGTCGCCCCCGCCGAGGGCTACCGGCCGGCCACGGCCAGCCTGCCCCCGGACCCGCTGCAGCTGCCGCCGGCGAAAGCCGTGCAGTTCCCCAGCGGCACCCTGTCGTTCGAGCAGCTGCTGGGCCTGTTCAACAACCTGCCGGTGGACCTCACCTTCGTGGACGCCGAGGACCGGGTGGGCTTCTTCAGCGAGGGGCCGGACCGGGTGTTCGCCCGGAGCCGGGCCATCATCGGCCGGGCCGTGCAGAACTGCCACCCGCCCAAGAGCATGGCCATCGTGGAAAAGATCCTCGCCGACTTCAAGGCGGGCCGGCAGAGCGTCGCCGAGTTCTGGATCGAGATGGGCGGCAAGTTCGTCCACATCCGCTACTTCGCGGTCCGGAACGAAGCGGGGGCCTACCTCGGCACCCTGGAAGTCACCCAGGACCTCACCCGCCTGCGCGCCCTGAAGGGCGACCGCCGGCTGCTCCAGTACGACGACGCCCAGGAGGCAAAATGAGCACGACTTCCGAAACCGGGCTGCCCGCCTGGTACGACCCCGCCAAAGTGATCATGGACCTGGACGTGGCCGCCCTCATGGCGACCGGGGAGCACCCGCTGGAACGGGTCCGGGAAGCGGTCGCCCGCTGCGCTCCGGGGGAGATCGTGGCGCTGAACAGCGGATTCCGCCCCGAGCCCTTGCTGGAGGTCTTCACCAAGGCCGGCATGCAGGTCTGGTGCGGCCTGGAAGGGGGGCTCTACCGGACCTGCATCTGCAAGGCAGGTTAGGTTTCAAGGCATCCAGCCGGGGTCGGTCACGAACCCGTCGAAGAATCCGGTCTGGATGGCCTCTTCCGTCAGGCGCTTGTCGAAGCAGGCGAAGACTCGTTTCTCGTGACTGGGAAGCCCGACGTATTCCATGGCCGTGTTGAGGTGGATGGCGTCGGCGCCGCGCAGATTGGCCTTGATGGCAAGCTGGCCCGCCCGCCGGATCGTCTGGAAGCTGATCGCCACGTGGGAGATCTGTCCGAACCATGCCTGGAAGGCTCGCACCAGGACCCCCTGTTCCTCCGGCGTGATGCGTCCCAGGGCCAGGGCCCTGGACAGGGTTCCATGGATCTCCGCGTAGGTCAGGTCCGAGGTGATGCAGTGGGCGTCCCCGGCCGAGCAGGCCGCCTCGACCTCGGCCCGCCACGGCTCATCGAGGAAGAGCTTGATGACGGCCGAGGCATCCATGTAGATCAGCGTCATCGCCGGTCCTCGAGCAGCATCTCGGACGCCGAGGGGCCCGGTCCCTTCAGCTTGATCCTGCAGCCCGGGAGGACCATGGGGCCTCTGGCGACGACCACATCCGGCATGGCCGCCCAGACATCCAGGATGGCATCCGCCTGGAGGGCGGGTTCCACCGGGACCAGCCGCACGGCCGGGGCGCCCCGGAACGTGATGATGACATCCTCCTCCCGGTTCATGGCCCGGTGGAGCACCTGCGAGGGATTGCTGGAGAACTGTTTGACGGTGTAGTGGCGGACCTGGAGCATCGGTACGAACCTCTTGCTAGAAAGTATGTTCTTACCTTTGCTTGTCAAGTGCGCACCTTTATCTGAAGGTTCCTTTGGGGTTTCCTGAGGCATCGTTCAGATCGATGCGGAGGACTTCCACCACCAGGTTCCGGCCTGGCCCGGGCCGATGTCCGGGACGCCTCCGTTCCTTCGCCATGGCCGGGTTGGGCAGGAGGGGAAGGGCAGGGCAGGTGCAGGCCGCCTTCCCCAGGCTCGCCGACCATTCCAGCAGGCGGCAGTAGCCGTGGTCGTGGCCGGGCGGTTCGGCCCGGCGCGGGGCGACGGGATGGCAGACCGGCGTCATCCCCCCTGCCGGTCCCCGGGCGGACAAGGGCCCCAGGCAGACCTGCAACCCGACCCACAACAGCCAACGGACAGGTCTCATCCGGGGTTCTCCGGTCCCTGGATGATCTTGAAATCTGAAAGGTTCCCGCGGGCGGCTATTCGTCCCGGCCGTGGCCGCTGGTGGGGATCTCGAACCCGTCGGCCCGGTATTCGTTGATCTTGTTGCGCACGGTGCGCAGGGCGATGTCCAGCTTCTGGGAGCAGTGGGTGCGGTTGCCTTCCAGGGCGGCCAGGGTGGAGAGCAGCCAGAACCGCTCCAGGTCGGGCAGGCTCAGTCCGAGCGGGAGGGCCACCAGGGTGCCCAGGGGCACGTCCTGGAGCGGCTGCCGGGGGTCGGCCACGTGGATCCGGGCGCCGTGGGCCTCCATGGGCGCGGGCTCGGGTTCGGGCAGGGCCCGGGCCGACTCGGCCAGTTCCGGCGGGTCCTCGGGCAGGCCCTCCAGCTGGGCCGGATCCAGCAGCCAGCGCAGGTCCTTTTCGGTCAGCAGATTGTCGGGGTTGAGCACCACGCAGCGCTGGATCGCGTTCTCCAGTTCCCGGATGTTGCCCGGCCACGGGTGGCGGGTGAGGGCGGCCTGGAAGCTGGGGGAGAGCCTGGGGGTGGCCCGGTCGTTGTCCCGGGCGTAGCGCTCGGCGAAGTGCAGGGCCAGCAGGTCGAGGTCCGCCGTGCGCTCCCGCAGGGGCGGCAGGCGCAGGGGGATGACGTTGAGCCGGTAGTAGAGGTCCTCCCGGAACCGGCCTTCCTTGACTTCGGTGACCAGGTCGCGGTTGGTCAGGGCGATGATCCGCACGTCCACGGCGATGGGCCGGCTGCCGCCCAGGCGGTCGACGGTGCGCTCCTGGATGGCCCGGAGCAGCTTGCCCTGGAGGGCCAGGGGCAGTTCCCCGATCTCGTCCAGCACCAGGGTCCCGCCGTCGGCCTGCTCGAACCGGCCGGGCTTGGCGCTGGTGGCGCCGGTGAAGGCGCCCTTCTCGAAGCCGAACAGCTCGGATTCCAGGAGGTTCTCGGGGATGGCGGCGCAGTTGATGGCGACGAAGGCGCTCTTGCGCCGGGGACTGGCGGCATGGATGAGCTTGGCCAGCAGCTCCTTGCCGGTGCCGCTTTCGGCCTGGATCAGGATGGTCGCCCGGCTGTCGGCGGCGCGCCGGGCCAGGGCCAGGGTTTCGGCCAACACCGGGTCCTGGGTGAGGATCACCGGCGCCTCGCCCGGCTCCTCGGCCTTGAGCCGGCCGTCGCTGCTGATGGCCTTGCGCACGGCCTGGACCAGTTCGTCGGGGCTGAACGGCTTGGACAGGTAGTCGAAGGCGCCCAGGCGCATGGCCTCCCGGGCGGTGTCCAGGCTGCCGAAGGCGGTGACCAGGAGGACCGGGAGGGTGGTGTCCAGGGCCTTGAGCCGGGCGGTGAGCTGGAGCCCGTCCATGCCGGTCATGCGCAGATCGGTCACCACCGCGTCGAACGCGCCGGGCCGGGTCATGCGCAGGGCGTCCTCCCCGCTCCGGGCCTGCTCGGTCACGAAGCCGGCGCGCTTCAGGCTCATGGCCATGCCTTCCCGCATCCCGGGATCGTCATCCACCACCAGCACCCTAAGGGGATTTGCCATGTTCATTTCCAATCAGTCAGTTCTTCAGGCTTATCGGCCACAAGGAAGGATCCTGGAATTTTAGCGGCCGTTGCAGGATGACCTGCGCTTTTCAGGTCACCCTGTTACGGCCGCTTATGATCATTTCAAGGCCATTTTCCCGCGGCCTTTGTTGAGCCGCTTGGGGCCGGCGCTGCTGGGCAGTTCGCCGCGCACCGGGTCGCCGTGGCGCGCGATGAGCAGGTAGAGCTGGCGCCGGCTCACCCCCAGCCGGCCGGCGGCCTCCACCCGGTTGCCGTAGCTGCGCCGGAGCGCCCGGTGGAGCAGCACCCGTTCCAGCACGTGGAGGTTGGCGGCCAGGTCCTCGGTCTCCAGGGGCAGGCCGGCCGGCCCGCCCGGGGCGAGGTCCTCCGGCAGCTGGCCCAGCAGTTTCCAGCGCACCAGGCGGTTGCGCAGCCCCCTGAGGTTGCCGGGGCACGGGAGGGCGGCCAGGGCGGGCGGCAGCTCGCCGGGAAAGCCCTCCTCCCGGGCCATGGCCGCCAGGCAGCGCGGCACGGAAGCGGGGTCGTCCTGGAGGGCCTGCAGGCGGAACGAAAGGCAGCGGGAGCCGGCGCGGGCCACGGCCGGATCGGACGGGCTGAGGTGGGAGGCCAGGACTCCCTCCGGATGGGCGGTGATCCAGGCTTCCAGGGCGGCGGGGTCCAGGCCTTCGGCATCGTCCAGGGCGCTGGCGGCGCGCTGTCCGGCCATCCAGGCGGCGACGGTGCTGACCCCGGTCCCGGCCTCCCCGTAGACCCACAGCGGGCCCGCGTGCCGCAGCAGGGCGCCGAGGGAGCCGCTCCACTGGGCCGAGCCGGGAAGGTATTCCATGGGGATCAAGGGCGCTCCTTATGACCTGGGAATCACGAACCCGAGGACTGCCACCACATGGCAAAGGCTACCCGCCAGCACGAAGAGATGCCAGACCGCATGGTGGAATTTCAGCCGGTGCCAGGTGTAGAAGACCACCCCGAGGGTGTAGCAGAACCCGCCCGCCATCAGCC
>TBL_comb47_HYPODRAFT_10004061_pt1 | contig 16982 bp, 17 predicted proteins | sample TroBogypolimnion_40_FD_10682 | JGI IMG/M metagenome (IMG submission 10682)
TTTAACTAAATGTTTTAATGCTTTCTTGCCAAGAGCATGCTTCTTTCGACTGATAATCTTTCCACGTTTATTTTTCATTAAATCTTTTTTAGTAAGTCCTCCACTTGTATGACGAGCAGTTCCATGCCATACTTGCGCATGACTTCCTACTGCCGGAATCTTAGCACCACCTTCCATGGTATTATTATTCTTACGAGTAGTATTGCGTCTGCGGCGACCACCATCCATATTAGAGTTATTATTGCCATTTAACTCATCGTCAATATTAGAACTATTATTATTTCCACTATTATTATTTCCGCTATTATTATTTCCGTTATTATTCATTCTATACTAAATCTTTAGAAATTATTTAACGATCCCAAATTTCTTTTCTAGGAGTTTTACCCACGTCAATTTCGTCCATAAGTTCATTCATTCGTTTTACATCATAGATTCCAGCAAAATGAACGAGAAAATCACCGGGTGTCCAAAGAGGCATGCCAGGGATACCTTGAATATAAGCATTAAATAGATTACATTTATTTGTAATTTCTGTTTTAGCAAAATCTGAAGGATTCTTTTCTAGTAATTTAATAACAGCAGCATTTTCCCACCAAGGATGATATAGCAAATCTGTTTGTTCAGAAACACGTTTCCAAAAATCTTTTGACCATTTAGAATTACGAATCAGAATATTACCATCGTTAATATGTCCACATGAATCTATAGTCATTAATAAATCTTTTCCATTAGGTAGAAGAGGAACTATAGATTTCTCAATATCAAAATCCATATTGGTAATATACACATCTGCATCACTTAAAAAAAATAATTCTCCATCTGGCGAAGAATTAAGAACTGATAAAAGGAATGGAATCTTAGACCATGGAATTGGTTTTTCTCGATCCCAGAATTTTTCATCACCGAGAATATATTGATAATGATGTTTTTCACAATATTTCTTTTTTGAATCTAATGCTCTGCTAAGACTTTTACGAAAATCTTCTCCAATCGCAAGAGTTAATACTTTCATATTTAAAATTATTAGAATAGTTTTAAATAGTAAAAAATCCTAAAAAATTGAAACTTTTTTTTTAACATATATTGTATATCATGTCATCTTCATCTAAATATATTAAAAATGAACAAGGTCATTTTGTCTGTCCTAATTGTAATGTTGTAAAAGAGAAGCAGAATACAATGTATTACCATATGTTAAAACATGAAGGAAAACTTCCATATGAATGTGATATTTGTAAGAAAGATTTTCTTCAGAAAACATCATTAGAAGTTCATAAAGCATCAAAACATAAGATTTCTACAAAGAAAGATAATATGTATAAATGCTGTATTGATAACTGTAATTTTGAAGCAGTTACTAAAGCAAATCGTAGAATTCATGTAATTCGTAAGCATTTTAAGAATGAAATTGATGATATTATGGATGAAAATAATGTATGTTTATGTTGTAAGAATCAATTTCACTCAATGACGGCGTTCTATTATCATGCGCTAGGATGTATTAAGACAGATGATATCCAAGCACAAAAGATAATTGAAAGTATTGCTTAAAGTATACTATTATATTATAATTAATATGCGTATTCTTGTTATTATATCATCATATAAAATGCATAAATCATTAGCATCAAATATTATGATTTTTAATGAATTTATTAAAAAAACTGGATATATTGTTGATTATGCTGGTATATCCAGTGAAGATGATTTTATAAATTATGAAGATATTATAACATTTAAATATAAGATGATAAATACAAAAAAACAGTTAGATAAAATATGTGATTTTATTTCTCAAAATACTTTAGATTATGATTGGTTTATAAAAGTTCGCCCTGAAGTTAAATTATTAGAACCAATTAATTTTAATTCTTTATTACCCAATTCTATAAATGGAAGAGCAAGAGTATATAATGGACCAAGAAATATTCCTTATGGTTTAACTGTAGGTGGCGAGGGAGCATGGAATATGTATAAAGATAGTAGTTATTATAATTATGAAATTGATGTAGTAGTTGATGACCAATTATTTATATTTGATAAAAAAGTTATTGAAATGGGTGGATTTTCAAAAAATTATATAGACAGTGATAATGATTGTATAAATGAAAGGTATCATACAAAATATTATAATTCAAAAAATATTAATATTAATATTATTGGAATTAATATGATTTTTTATAAATCTGATGAATTTTGGGCAAAATCATCTCATATTATTCATCATCCGCATGTAATTGAGTTATTTTTACTAATGAATACAGATGATAACCAAACGCTGCGAATGTTAGCAAACCTAGTAGTTCATAGGCTGGGCTTGATACTTTCTTAGCATTAAAACCAATATAAATAAGTAAAGGAGCAATTAGAATAATATGTATTAAATTAATCCATAGATAAATTGAATTAGCACTATATCGCAGTAATGCTTTATAAGTGTGAAAAACTAATATAAATAATCCAACAATTAGTAAAATATTATAAATATAATCTGGTGTTGCTGCTCTTTGAATAAATATATATAATAAAAATGGAACAACTATAAATAGATGAAATATTGCTAAAATAAAATGTGTATCTATCATAATCTATAAGTAGTAAATAATTTTTCTGTTTGTTCTAAAGCGCCTTCCATCCATGCTTGTTTTAAACTATATGATTCTCCTATCAGATATATTTCAGAATCAAATGGTTTTAATGATTTTTTTGATTCTAATATTGGATCATAATTACCGGGTAACCAATAAGTAGCGCCATATTTCCAATAATGGGCTTTAAAATATGTCATAGATGGAATCAATCCAAATAATTTAGTAAGATTATTATAAATAAATTTTCCAAGAGATTCTTCACCATATTTTTTTAATATTTTATGAAATATTTGTGTATCAGATGAATCTGTATAACTTACCATCGCAATATTTTTTTCATAATTTATTGGTAAAAAATAGCGAATAGGATTATTAGTTACAATTCTTGGAAGTTGTGAGAACCATCCAGATTTAAAAACACCATATGTTCGTAATAAAGGTTCCATTTGTAATAATTGTAATACTTTAAGATTATTAAAATAAGATATTTTTTTTAGATTCTCAGATTCAATAGCACAAATAAGTTTTTTAGTATGTAAAATTATTTTAGATTTTTTATTAACAATAAATTCACATGAAATGCATTCTTTATCATTAATATTTATAAATTCATAATTTGTAAATATTATACCTCCTTGAGAAATAAAATCATCCTTCATAGCATGTATTAAATCTGAAAATCCATTCTTTGCTGTATAATATCCTTCATGTGTTCCCATTTCATTGCTAAAACTTTTTAAAGCTAAATCTGCTCGTAGAACTGTAACTTCTGCTTTATAAGGAAATCTAGATAAATATTTATCTGTTTTTTCTTTACCATGAATTTTATAACATAAATCTTTGAGTGTGTTATTTGCTAAAATATCATTACTAAGATCTTTTAACGGTCCAAATATATTATTAATATTATTTTCAAATAAATTTTCTTCTATACAATTATCTTTATATAATAAATCACTACTAATAGAAGTAAGTGGTTGTTTATATTTTTTCATAAGATTAATAACTAAATTATGTTTCTCAGAAATTCTTCCAGCACCTATTTCCCAATTATAACCATCTTTATTATATGATAAAGTTCTACCACCTAAATCGGCATATTTTTCACATAAACATACATTTTTATTGTGTTTTATTAATTCTAAAGCACAATAAAATCCAGAGATTCCTCCACCGATTATTAAATAATCATACATCTATTTTAACAAAAGACTTTCTAACCATGAAAGAATTTCTTGAGTATTTGAACTAGATTTTGTTCCAAGAATTTTCTTTTTATAGATTACAATAAAACTAGGAATAGAACGAAGACCACAATATCCAGCCGTATAATCATTCTTATCAATATCGCATTTTAACCATGATGCTGGAAAACGTGATTCTAATAATTCATAATTGATTTTGCGACAAGGTCCACACCATTCGGCACTAAACCAAATAACTACAAGTTCAGGAAGTTCAAAATCACAAGGAGCACGTCCAATAAGTTGTTCAAATTGTGTATGATTTTCTAGATATTTCATCTATAGATTCTATTATTTATTTTTCTTTATATTGTAAGCAATAAATCCACTTAGTGGCAATAAAAGTAATAAAGAAAAAAAATAATAATGATCTAAATTATCACGTTTACCACCATTAAGAACATTTCTAGCAATTTCTTGTAAATCTCCTCCTCCGCCCATTAAACCTAATGCGGATTCAACACCAGATTTTGGTAAAATACTAGTAGATAAACCGCTAGATTGTAATAATGATGTTACTGGATTTGTCGTTGTAATTGTAGAGATTAAATTAGATGTTTTTGCTGTAATATAAAAGAATAATGTAAATGCTGCTAATGCTAGAGCAATATAGAATGAAGATCTGCTAATAAATCTTATAGCACTAGAGAAAGCATCAGTTGACATTGTTAAAAAAAATGTTGATATATAATATAATCCACCAAAAGCACATGTAGCAAGTATAAATAACCAAGTTTGAGTATTTTTACTCATATTTTCCATAGGTTCATCGTCAATTTTGCCTATAGCAATTTTTCCAAAATCAAAAAAAGGATAATCTAATCCATTGTGTCTTATATCTTGTTTATTATATACTTGAACAATATCAAAAGCATACCATGAACCAAGTGTTAATATATTAATAAATAATTTTGCTAAACCAGTAAATTGAGAACCAATTGCCCAATGATCTAATCCTAATAATCCTGTTACTGGAAAAGCAGCAAGATATTTATATAACCATAAAGGAAAAGGTGGTATAAATGTATTGGTGCCAGTTCTAAGATAAGAAACTGGTTTTGCTAATAAATTTATTGGATTTAATGTAGTCATAACCTATTTATATAGTAAATAATATTCCACCATATCCATTTACTATTCGTAGAATATTATGGTTTGTAGCATATACTCGGGTATATGCATTTCCTCTTGGTGGTGTCGAACCATTTGTAGCATCAGGTACAATATTCATTTGTAATACAAAACTATCAATACGACTTGCATTAATACTTCCAGTTGGTTGTAATTGTTCTGGTTGTAAAGCAAAACAATAATTGTAAATAAATAAATTATTAGGCACACATGTATGATGATAATAAGGTTGAACTAATCTAAAATAACCAGCGTCTCTTCTATCAAATCTATCATAACCATCAAGTTGAACAATAGCATCTTGTAAAAGATCTTTGCGAGCACCAGATTCAAGAATACTAGTAGAACTATAATTAAAATATTCGTGATTTGTAATCATTTGATTACGTTGAACAAACCATAATAATTCACGAATAGGATGATTAAATTCAAGACGAACAGCCGAAGATGTCGCCCCAACTGGAATAGAAATCTGAGGAGTATATTGAATTTGTTCAATTAGATATTCATGTGTATTACTTACAAATCTTCTACGTTCTTCAACATCTAAATATACATAATCGCCAAACATTCTCATATCAGTAATTTTTACAGGATTTACAGAAAGAGTATTACATATACTAGAATTTGCTAAAGCAGGACTAAAGAAAAGGTTTTGTAAAGGATTTAATTTAATATTGATACGTATCGGATGATATTGTAAAGCAATAAGGGGTAGATACTGACCCGGATTTTTACAAAACCAAAAACGTAAAGGAATATATAATTTTAAAGGACCAAAATTTTGAGGTTGAATATAGTCATCAACTTTTCCAATCATATCATTAAATCCTTGTCTTTGCATTGTAGTAGTAGTCATATTAGACCAGAGTTCCATCCATTCGCCAGTTTGTGTATCAATTTCTTGTTCGCCAATTTCTAGAGTAATTTCATCAATCAAAGCATGTCCAATAGAATTTACATAGGATACGGGAGTTCCATCAGTAAGTGTTAAAGCAGGTAATGTAACTTCTAATATAATAGGACCAAGTAAATCACCTCGTCGTGGAACTAAACAAGATAATCGTTTTCCGAAGTCTGGATCTCCATCAAAAAACATTGCTTGCGATTCAATTGCAAAATTAGTATAGCGACGATATACCATCTTAAACCAAGTTATTTGTGGATTTCCGGTTAGAAATATATCCTGTTTTCCTGTTGCAACAAGTTGTAATAATCCACCATTTCCTGTCATGGTTAACTTCGCTACTTATTATGAGTATTGATTCTTTTTCTAAGATAGAACGATTATGGATCCAACACTTTATAGAAGTTTATTAGCAATAGATCCAATTACAAATTATCCAATTTCTAATAATTATATATTATCAACGGATGGATTTGGTGATATTTTATGGGAAGATACATTTTATAATATGAGTACTCAAAGTCAGATTGTAGGATACTTACCATCAACAATTAATAGTATTACTAATTTTATGTATGCTATTTCTACAGGTGTATTGCCGGGTTCATTAAGTACGCCTAATTTGACGAGTACAGTAAACGGATTAGCACAAATTGGTTATATTAGTAGTGCTACATTACAAAGTACAATAGATGGATTAGGAACATATGGATATGTAAGTTCTTTTACATATTCAAGTACAATCAATGGATTAGCAACTGCTGGATATATTAGTTCTCAAAGTCTTACAAGTTCATTAAAAGGATTAGGAATATTTGGATATGTAAGTACTTTATCTCTTAGAAGTTCATTAATTGGATTAGGAACATTTGGCTATGTCAGCACCTCGTATTTATCAAATACGGTTAATAATCTTGGAACAACTGGATACATTAGTTCATTAAGTGTACAAAGTTCTATTAATGGATTAGGAACAATTGGTTATATAAGTTCTGGATCTCTCTTTTCAACAATAATAACAGTAAATAATAATTTAATAAGTAGTTCTACCGATTTATTAAATAAAAAACAAAATATTTATTTAAATACTGCTTCTGCTTTAGTTATTGCTGGTTCTAATATTAATGTAACTATCAGCACAATTAGTAATTTTTATTTCTATAATAGTTTTTATAATTCTAGTATTGCTTATAAAGGAAATAATAATGCTATAAAATCTTTTAATTCTGGATTAGATCTTTATGTAAGCACATTAGATACACAATTAAATATATTTTCATCATATATAAATAATAAAACAAATATAAGTTTAGAAATATATCCAAATATTATATTTCCTCAAATTAATACAAATTCAAATCCTCAGATATATCATATATCTTCTTTTATTCAATATAATGGTTCAACTATAGGTATTCAGCAACAAACAAAATTTTTAGCAATGAATAATTCTTCTTCTAATTTATTTCAACAACCTTTACGAATTAATATTCCAGGCTCAGTAATTAATAATAATTATTCATATCCTTATTTATTAAATCATAGATTTATTAATGCATATGCTTCTGGATTAAATATTGGGTTTGCTTCAAGTAACGTACAAGTCTATATGGATTCTACTTCTTCGTATTACTTGTCTATTCAAAATATAGCACCATAAAAAAGGAATATGACAACATCACGTAAAACTATGCAATTAGATATTTTACAATTAAACTCTCTACGATTTCTAACTAGTAATAATAATCCAATTCCATCATCACTTGTCTTATCCGCAAATGGCGATGGAACAACATCATTTGTTTCCTTAAGTTCAATAGAAGGATTTAATTATAATACAATTTCTGTACCCGGACAACATTTATTAAATGCGAATGATACAACTGGAGTATTAAAATTTTCATCTATGACATCAGAATTATATATATCAACATCTTATACAAATTCAGTTGTAAATTTTGGAATTCCTTCCTTAACAAGTACAATTGCTAGCACAATAAATTATGTTTTACCAAGTACGATGTTTAATATATTAAATTATCCAAATTTAATGTCTTCAATTGGTTATAAAGGAAATACTGGTAAAATTAATATGTCAACTTTAGCAAATAGCTTAGTTTTACCAAATAATGGCGATGCTTATTTTAGTAGTTTTCAATATAATTTTTCTTGTATAACAAAATATTTAAATCCTAATGGTTCTTCACGTATGTTTATTGATTATTATCCTAATTTTACACTTTCACCCGTTATGGAACCTTCTTCTATTTCTAATATATTATTATATCCAGAAGGTAATTCTAGTATAAAAAACTTATTATCACTTTCTAGTCATTTGATTTATACAACCGCAAATTCCAATATTCCAATAATAAAATCAGGTATTCAACAATATATTCAAATTAATTCTTCATATCCTTATGGAGTATCGTCATTTATAAATTATCGTATATTATCTAATAATTATATTCTTCCAATGAGATTTGAAGTTGATACATTAACTGTGAATTCTAATTTTAATTTTGGGTTAGTTCATTATATTTCTGATGGTATTGGATCATTAAATGTTAATCGCGGATTTGATGTATTTAGATCAGGATTAGATAAATCAACAATTAATATAAATAATAATATTGGTGATAAAAATTCTGTTTTTGTAACTATTACAAATTCAGGAAATCAGAATTAATTTTAACTCCTTCTCTAACTGCTATTTCTTTTGCAAATGGTTGTAAAACTCCTTTCACAATTGCTGTAGGTCTATAAGGCCAAGGACAATGATATACCGCATTTGATTCTTTATACACTCTGGGCCATCCTATTTGTATCATTGTTTTAAATAATGAATAATATAATTTTTGTCCATCCGCATTTTCGGCAATATTTATATCTACTTCTAATCTTTTAGAATCAATATTAAAATATTCTTTAGATTTCTTTGTAATAGCATCATACCATTGTTGACAGTAAAGACGTTTCCATAGAGTTGCTTGAAATGTAAATCCATATATATCATATTCTTCTAAGATTCTTAACCACTCTGAATAAGATTCAGAACTTTGAGGTCCAGGACAAGGCATATATCGAACACAAAATAATCTTGGATCTTCATCTAAATAATTAACAGAATTCTTTATAGCATTTTCATTAATAAATCTTTCTAAAAGAAAATCTTCTTGCATTGGAAGAACAATAGTTACTTCTTCTGGTAATAATTCTAGGCTACGTTTTCGACTCATCAGAAATGAAGTATTTTCTTTTTCTAGTAATAACAATTTCACATTATATTTTTCTACTAATAATTTACATACTGGATGTTCTGGTTCTTCAGTTGCTAAATACACTTGCCAATTTAGATTAGGAGCATATCTTCTTAACAATACTAAATGTAATTCCAAAATATAATAATATTTTGGAGTTGAATTAATTAAATATGCTATATTATTTGTCATCTATATCCATAGATTCATTCGTATTTAAATTAGATATTATATTATTTGATAGATCTGTAGTCTGATTAGATTCATTTAGATTCAAATATGGCACTATATTTTCAGATATATCATATGGAGAATAAGGAGGTGTTTTTGGAGAATATAATAAAGGATAGATTGGACTATTAAATGATAAATCTTTTACTTGGTTTATAATATCTTCTAAACTTATTGTAATAGCTTTAGTTTCTACTTTTTTCTTTTGGAATAAAAAGGGAAATGTAACTTCTTTTTTCTTAGTTCTTTCAAATGGATTATTTTTCTTTATAATTTCTTCTTGTGTAAATCTACGAAAATTAAATTGATTATGTTCTTCATCTTCATCATTTATTAAACATATATCATTCATTCTAATAAAATATAATATATGGGTTTTAGGCTTTAATAATTACATTTTTATCTTTTATTTGATAGTCTTAATTATTCATACACATTATTTATATAATTTTAGATTAAAGAATTATTTTGTAGATATACTACAAGAAAACTCTCGTTGATAGAAATTAGTAGGTAAAAAAATCATAAAATTAAATCAGTTTAATTCATAATAATATTATATAATGAATCTTATTATTGTTGAAAGTCCAGCAAAATGTTCTAAGATACAAGAATTTCTTGGAACAGGGTGGAAAGTTCTCGCATCAATGGGACATATTCGTCATCTAGTAGAAGATTTAAAAGCACTTCATATTGAAGATGGTTTTAAACCTGATTATGAATTTATGAAAGATAAATTTAAAACAATTACTCAACTCAAAGATGCTGCTAAAATTGCTACTAAAGTATATCTTGCTTCTGATGATGATCGTGAAGGTGAAGCAATTTCATATTCTATTGCGATTGCTCTTCATTTAAATATAGCAACAAATCCTCGTATTGTCTTTCACGAGATTACTAAGAATGCTGTATTAAATGCTGTAAAAACTCCTAGAATAATTAATATGAATCGTGTAAATTCTCAACAAGCACGAGCAGTCTTAGATTTGATGGTAGGATTTACGATTTCTCCTCTTCTTTGGCGATTTGTTGGTCCATCATTATCTGCTGGACGTTGTCAAACTCCCGCATTAAGACTAATTGTTGAACGAGAAAATGAAATTAAAAACTTTAAAAATCAATATTTCTGGAAAATCAATGGCCCTTGGTCTTATAAAGGAAATATATTTAATGGAACAATGACAGATCAATTAGAAGATGAAGAATCTGCTTTAAATTATCTTGAAAATGTTCATACAACTCCAACTGCTATAATTACAAATGTTAATACAAAACCAACATCTCAAAATCCTCCACTTCCTCTTATTACTTCTTCTCTTCAACAAGAAGCATCTGCGTTATATGGATCGAATCCTAAAAATACTATGAGAATTGCTCAGAAACTCTATGAATCAGGACATATTACATATATGAGAACTGATAGTGCTGTATTATCAGAAGAAGCAGTGATAGAGGCTCAGAAGTTAGTTGAAGATAAATATGGCAAAGAATATTTAGGAGGAGAAAAGAAAAAAGTAAAGAAAGTAGAAGGTATTGTAAAAGGACAAGATGCCCACGAATGTATTAGACCTACACATTTTAATCTAGCAACTTTATCAGCAGATTTTAATCAACAAGAAAAAAATGTTTATAATCTTATTTATAAACGATCATTACAAAGCGTGATGAGTGCTTCTAGAGGAGAAGAACGTAGAATTCAATGGCAAATAGAAGATGATACTTTTACATATGAAGGAATATGGAAGAAAACATCTTTTCAAGGATGGAAAATCGTTGGTCAAAGTGAAACTAAGTTAGATGATGATGAAGAAGAAGATATTCAAGAGTGGAATATATCCCAGAATCTAATACTTGGAAGTAAAATTATTTGGACAACTCTCCAAGCAAATCAACAGATTACAAATGCGGCTTCACGCTATAACGAAGCAACTCTTGTAAGAGAATTAGAAAAGAAAGGTATTGGTCGTCCATCCACATTTGCCTCATTAGCTGCAGCGATTGTTGATAAAGAATATGTTAAAATTGATAAAGAACCTAAATTGGAACTAAAATTGATAACATATATTCTTAAACCAAATATTTGGCCATGTGATAAAAAAATAGATTCTAAAATGAAATCTGGAGATAAAGAGAAAATGATGCCTACAATTCTAGGAATCCAAGTGTATGAATTTTGTATGAAAGAATTCAAAGAATTATTTGATTTTGGATTTACAAAACAAATGGAAGATAGACTTGATTTAGTTGAAAAAGGAACTGAAGAATGGAAATTAGTATGTAATGATACATATAATTCTTATAAAGATAAATATGAAACTTTAAAGAAAATTCCAACAAAAGAAATTAGTAATTCTAAGAAAACAATTCTAAGTAATGGTTATGAAGCAGTCATTACTAGAAATGGTCCTTGTTTAATAAAAGATAAACAATTTCTAGGATGGCCAGTAGGAGTTGATTTTAAAAAAATTACTGATCATCTTGTTAATAAATTCTTAGAAGAAAAAACTCAACTAGATATATTTGGATATCATGATGAAAAGCCTATGATTCGCAAGAAAGGAAAGTTTGGAGAATATATTGAATATGATGGAAAAAATATTTCATTAAAAACAGATGATACAATAGAAAGTATAGTAGAAAAGTTAGATAAAAAAGGAATAAATGATACTTTACATACATTAGGAGAGTATATCTTTAAAACAGGTCAATATGGTCCTTATATGTATAAAAAAATACTCGGTAATAAGAAACCAATATTTGTATCTGTTCCAAGTGGTCTTGATGTTAAGATGTTAACTCTAGAAGCAGCCAAAACTATTTATGAAAATAATAAGAAACCTAAAAGAACATTTACAAAGAAAGAAGAGAAATGATAGGTTTGCCAATATCTATGAATGATGGTCAGATAAAATATAATGATTCTATGGGACAAGTTATCGCACAATATGCAAATGATATACGATTTAGAAATTATTTAGAAATTGGTACATGGAATGGAGGCGGTTCCACATATTGTTTTGCGAAAGGATTTGAGAATAGAGATCCATCTTCTTTTTGTTTTGCGTCATTAGAAATAAATAAACAATTATATGAAATCGCAAAAGAAAAATATAAAGATATAAAATATATACATATTGAAAATGCGTCCATTTTAAAATGGGAAGATTTTCCAACACATATTAATGAATTATTAGAATTATTTGAAAATATTAATACAGAATGGCTAAAAGATGATTTATCAAGTTTAAATAGCGCAAAATATATGGATTTTGCAGAATTTACTCCAGATGTAGTATTATTAGATGGTTCTGAATATTTAACATATTTAGAATATAAAAAGTTAGAATCATCAATAAAAGTTTTTATTTTAGATGATATTAATACTGAAAAGTGTAAGAAGATTGTAGAAGAATTAGAGAATAATTCTTCTTGGAAAATGAAATTTATGGAACGAAATCAGCGAAACGGATGGTCTGTATTTGAAAAAATAGATTTAGTATGCAAATAATAATCCAGCACGACCACCATATATTCTTAATATATTATATGTTTCCGCATAAAGATTCATATAATATCGTGGAACATTATTAACATTAATACTTCCCGTATTTGGATGTAATCCAAGTTGTAATTCAATATTTAACATTTTGTCTAAATTTGCTTCGCCAGATGGTAAAGAAGGTGGTAATAATCCATGCTGAAATCCAAACATTAAAGTGTAATAGTATCGGTTAACCCATGGACTTTTTTTCATTTCAAGACTTGGTAGAATGCTGCGAAATAAACTAGGACAATCTGATAAAAATCTTACTAATTTACCTTCATATTGTAAAGCAATACGATTTAATGGTTCAGAATCTCGTGTACTAAATCCACCACGTATATTACCTAACCATTGAGAATCTTCTAAACCAGAAGCATCAGGCCACCATGGAGTAGAGGTGGGTATATTAGGATTACCAGATGCATCTTTATCATAAAATGTTCCACTCAAATCTCTTGATGCCAGAAAAGTAGCATTATAACGGATTGCTTCAAACCGATTTAGATATAATAATAAATTTCTTGTTGGATTTGGAACACTAAATTTATAGTTTAATTTATTAAATCCTTGAGTATCAACTGGATCAAACTTATAATGTTGAACTATTGGAATTTTAATATCAGAAAGACGAAATCTATTTGCTTCAGGTTTATCTAAATATACATATTCTGCTAAGACATATGTTGAGCCTAAATTAAATGTATTAGACATTTGTATTCCAGGTATAGCACTTACTAAACCAGATAATCCATATACATTTGAACCAGAATTATTACTTATATAGAATTGAGAATTAGATAAAGGAAAATAAGCATCACCCGCAGTTGGAGTTCCATTTGGAAGTTGTTGAAATGCAGAACTTACATATAAATTATTAATTGGATTGAAAGAAATAGATAGTTGAACTAAATCTGCTTGAATCGCATCAATAGGTAACGCCAATCCACTATCTCCACAACTAAACCAAAAAGGCAATGGAGTTACAATTACAGAAGGACTTCCATCCATTACACCAAAACTATTATAATTAAACCCATTATCTTTTCTGTGAATTAATTTATTCATTGATTGTTGTTTTTCAAGAGGATTATAAAATTCATCCATAATTTCCATAAGTTTTCCATCAAGACGTTCTATTTTTGCTCCTCCAATACTAATAGTGGTTTCATTAATTAAAGCATGTCCAATACTATTTGTCCAACCAAAATACGGTCCTACAAAATTACTATTTCTCTGTGCTTGTAATTGTATTGTTGCTATATCGGGCATCGTTGTAACCAAATACAGTCTTGTAATTAAATGTCCCTTTCTTGGAAGTGTTAAAGTGCAACTTGTATTTAAATTTGGTATAGTATCAAAATCTAATCTTACCCACTGTGTTGTAAATCTTCCACTACGGATAAATGCTTTTGTAAACATTTCAATACTTGGCTGCCCTTTCGGATATAATAATCTAGTATCTTGAACTCCACTATGAAGAATTCTTAATATAGAGGCTGCCATCTAATAAACCAAATAAGGTTTTTTTAACTCGTTAAAAAATATTCTTTTTTTCAACACATATTTTCAGATGCAAACTTCAATTCCTATATTTCAACAAATTAATAATACTCGTAAAGTAATTTCAACCCGTAAAAAAACTTTAAAAAAATCTACACATCTTTCCAAATTATATGAAGGATTATCTGGGTTCGGTAGTTATAAAGAAATATATCCAGATCATAAAACAACATATGGCGAAGTATTGCCTGAAAGTATACCAGTATTATATGAAATTTTTTCTAAATATGCTCCATTATCTAAAATCTCACCATCATATCGTAGTTTCTATGATATTGGATGCGGGGTTGGTAAAGTTGTAATTGGTATGGCAACACATCATTCATTTCTGAAATCTACCGGTATTGAAATAGTCCCAGAAAGAGTTATATGCGCAAATACTGCTTTACAACGTATTAAAGATGAAAGTTTAAGAAAAAGAATTGAGATTGTATGTATATCTATGTTAGATGATTCTGTAAATTACAGTAATGCTTGTTGGATATTTATTTCCAATCTATGTTTTGATAAACAAATTAATGAAAAAATATTTGAGAAATTAGCAAATGAAATAAAATCTGGTTGTATTATTATATGTTCAAAATCACATTCAAATATACAATTTAAACAGATAAATTATATTAGTTTACCAATGTCATGGTCAAATAGTTCAAAAGTATATGTATATACAAAAATATGAAATATTGTTATATATAATGATGTGGTTAAAAAAATCTTAGATTAAGTTATAAAAAATTATCAAGTTAGACAACAAAAAGCGTTTTTGTCTGAATTATATAATATTTTAAAAACTAATAAAGAAAAAGATCCTTTTACAAGAGTTCCAATCGTAAAAATACAATTTATTAATCAGTAAATAATTTATTCGTAATACCATTTTCAAATCGTAACCAATTTAATCCAATACAAAATACTTTTACTTCCCATGAAGTATCAAAATTAGATTCTGGTTGTTTTACTTCTAATGTCAGACGTAAACTCTGAAGACGACTTGCATTTAGACTACCAGATGGTTGATGTTCTTCTGATGGATGATGAGCAAATGGATATCCATATATAAACCTATTATATGCTACAATACCGCCTTTATGATGATTTGCGATTAATTGTCTATAATATTGTTCTGGAGCATCACATAATGTAATTCCATTTGCTTGTATCTTAGCAGATTTTAATAATGGCATTTTTGGATTAAATATAGGATCATATTCTTGTTCAATAACACTACTGAAATTAGTATGTTCATTATTAATATTTGTTGCTTTTCTACGGATGAACCAAATAATTTCTTCTAGTGGATGATTCGCCTCTAAAGGTAGTTGAATTGTCATACTATCATTTCCTATTTTAGAAACAACATATTTTAATGGCTCATCGAATGTAAATGTCTGAACCTCTCTTATCAAATGTTCAAATGGATCTCGTAACATTTTATTACGTTCTTCACCACTTAGATATGCTCCATATGTAATAAGTTTTACTTGTTGAAAATCTGGTATTGTTTGTGTTATTATTTTTTGTATTTTTGTATTATTAAATGATACTAGTTTTCCTAATGGTGTGGATGTACAAGTATCTCTATATCCTCTTAATTGTCTTACTACATAATCAAATGGACGAAATGTAATATGAATACGAGCAGAACCTTCTTTTATTGCTATCATAGGAAGACTCTCACGATAACGATTTCTCATATAAAAAAAAGGAAGCATACAAAAAATATTACCATCTTCTATTGGAAAATTTCTTTGAGGATTCCATGATAATAAATCTGGAGTTGACACTAATCCTAATGCATCTGTTGCTAAACCAAATTGTTGATTTAAATCTGTAGCAAGACTACTATACACATAAATAAAGTCTCCATCAAGTTCTTCAATTGTAACACCATCTATTTCTAATTCAGCCTTTTGAATTAGAATAGAACCAATAGAATTAGCAAAAAAAAATGGGTCTATATTATTATCTATATTATAGGGATCATATATATATGCACCTGTAGAAATATTTAATAATGTTGTAATATCTAACCAATGAGATAATTGAATCTGAATAGCAGTTCCAAGAATTATATCACCACATGGAACAGAACCAATATCGAATGTAAATCGTTGTCCATAATTGGCTGGTCCGCGAAAAGAAAAATCTTGAATCACTGGGACAAAAGGAATATTTCTACGATTTGGATTACGTGTAAACCATGTTACATTTGTTTCTAATGGAAAAAAATCATTATCTTGTTCATCCCTATCTGTTAAATCTAATAAAGTTGTAATATCTCCACCGGGTCTAATATAACTATTCATCTGCTGTGATAAGTAAATATTTCTTTACATGCGAAGAAATATTTACTTATTAAAATCCCTTTTTTTATCAGGATTATCAAGAATGTATTTCCAGAATGTATTGATAGTCATTTTGATACTAACAATCATCAATATCCAATCCTGCTTCTAGCCATTTTTCAACTCGTGAAGGATGCCAAGCTTTTGCTACCAGTTCTTCCTTGAT